>UMFB01031137.1_pt1 | contig 17787 bp, 19 predicted proteins | sample 1964921 | NCBI WGS metagenome assembly UMFB01 (sample SAMEA4836037, study PRJEB28245) | human gut metagenome | biome: gut microbiome; material: fecal sample | place: Denmark | collected 2008
AGCTGTGACCGCCGCTATGTTCCAAACCATGCAGGAAACCATGAAAGACCACCAGCAGGAACTGCTTTCTATGGACGATGTAGCTACTATGATTGCCGGACAGATTGGGCAGCTTCTTCCTATGGACGAGGAAACCACCAAGCAGTTTCAAGTACTGGCAAAAAAGATGATGGAACAGACTGAAAAAAATAACTTACAAGAACTGGACAAGGAGTGATTTACTATGCCACAGCATATAACTGTTATGAATTATGACTCGGAGTGGCCGTTGAAATATGTAAAAGAACGAGACTATATTACCACAATACTGAAAGATAATTGCGTTTCTATCTACCATATCGGAAGCACATCCGTTCCGGGATTGGCCGCCAAACCAATTATTGATATTATGGTGGTTGTTAGAAGTCTTGAGGGGGTAGATACAGTTGCAGAAAAGTTTTTAGACATAGGTTATGAATATCTTGGAGAATTTGGAATAACGGGCAGACGCTATCTTCGCAAAGGTGGTGATGAACGAACCCATCAAATTCATATTTTTCAAGCAGATGATTGGAACAATATCGGACGGCACCTTGCATTCCGGGACTATATGCGCACTCATGAAAAGGAGCGAAACGAATACGCAAAGATCAAGAAAAACCTTGCACAGAAGTTTCCCTATGATATAGATGGATACTGCGATGGGAAAGAAAATTTTGTTCGTGAGATGGAAAGTCGTGCGCTTGCTCAATACGACGGGACATGGGAACAGCTGTATATTGCTGCACGAAAGGTGCAGAAAGAAAGAGCGCTTTCTTCGTTGGTTGAAGCAGGAAGCGTTTCAGCCGCACTTCTTACTGAAAAAGGAAACATTTATGTCGGTGTTTGTATTGATACCGCTTGTTCTTTGGGAATGTGTGCAGAAAGAAATGCGATTGCCAATATGATTACAAATGGCGAGAATGGTATTTGTCGATTGATAGCGGTTAATCGGAACGGAAAAGCAATCCCGCCTTGCGGTGCTTGCCGAGAATTTATGACACAGCTTATGCCGGAGAACTATCGTTCCATTGAAATCATGCTGGATTATGAAAAGGGAAAAATTGTTACACTGAGAGAACTTACCCCTGAATGGTGGATATAACTCTAAGTCTGCTCTGCTATTTGGAAAGCATACTCTAATTGGTTCTTGCAGCGATTTTGAGATTAAAACGGAAAGGGGGAAAATCAAATGAATCAAAAACTGTACCTGATTACAGGGCTAATGGCTTCTGGAAAATCTACCGTTTCTGAATTGCTGGCAGAATCGTTAGAGAAATGTGTCCATCTTCGTGGAGATGTATTCCGAAAAATGATTGTTTCCGGGAGAGAGGACATGTCAGATAGCCCGTCGGAAGAAGCCATTCACCAGCTACATCTTCGTTACAAACTGACTGCTGATGTAGCAAAGTCTTATTTTGAAGATGGTTTTTCGGTGGTTATTCAAGATAATTATTATGGCAATGAGTTAAACCGAATGTTGTCTTATCTGCAAGATTATCCAGTAGAGGTGATTGTCCTCTGCCCGAATGTGGAAGTAATCAAAGAAAGAGAGCTGCACCGAGGAAAAACAGGGTATGTCGGTTTTACAGTTGAGGCGTTATACAATACATTTATGCAGACAACCCCTAAAATTGGTTTTTGGCTGGATAATTCCAAGCAGACGCCACAGCAAACGGTGGAAACCATTCTGAACCGAAAATAAGTCATAATTTTTATGGAAGTGTGTCTGTAAGTCCAGCGTTGGACGAGAAACAAGAGTTTTCATATACGCCCTGTCTGCTGATGAAACCAGCCCTGCGCTTGCGGCTCCACGCCACACAATCACAGCCCTGTTTTCCTGCTGCTTCAAATGTGCTTGCCCTTTCCTGTGGCAACCACATTTTTGCAGCAACGCCGACAGAGCGTATAACACACTACACTTTGCAAGCAAAGTCGTGTGCCAACGGGATACCCTTTGGAAACCCTTTTTTGTCGGAGTGTGTAGCCACACTTCCTCCAAAATGCAAAATAAGCTGCATAGGTCAGCCCGTTCCCGGTACTGATCTATGCAGCTTATTTGCCTACATGGGCTTCTTACTCTATCGCCCATATAAACCGTTCTAATTTATCACTTCCATATGTACCGTACTCTTCGATATCCCAAACTTTTTCGCCGTCTGGCGCACCGTAGCATTCTCGTCTATGATGTAATTGGCGATCTGGACCGCCCGTTCTTCGATATATTCCTTCATGGGTCTTCCCCTGGGAACGTTTTGTACATCATATGTACCCCGTGGAGCTGTTATGACCGCAGACCGGCGGCTTTCTTACATTTCTGCCGGATCCCTCCACAAAAACATCCGCAGAGGTGAATCTGTTTTTCGGATAGAACCGTCTTCAGGCGATCCTCTGCTCCAGAATCTTAATAACTAATCGTTTCTTTGCACTTCCTTCACTGGAAACCGATCCGGTGTGATACACCGCTTCCCACCACAGCCGATACATACCTGGTCCATCGTTCCCTGTTACAGGAAAATAAAAATATTGATCTTGATCATTCTAGCTTTTCTCCTTGCATTTCTGTATAAAAAAGGAGTACCCGCAATGGATACTCCTCTCTGGATCATTTTATAATTCTTCTGCGTCTCTCCGTTCCACAATGAATCTTTTGGCATAATCCAAAAGGTCTTTCGCTGTCTCAATCTGTTTCTGCGTCCCGCCTTTGGATGCTATATAAAACGGATCATAATCACTGGAATGACGGATTTCTTCTGCCTGCACGATCCGTCTCCCCATCGTTTTCGGGAATATTTCTGATGCCAGATCCTCCTCTGCAATCTGCAAACGGTGGAATACCAGTTCCCACTTACCGCCTGTATCCAGTTCATCAGGCAGCTTCATACAACGATACCCCCTCTTCCTTTACATTCCTGTAAAATGGATACGCAGCACTCCACTTGAAGAAATTCTGTATATTCTTCACAACCGGCATCATCCAGATATCATGACCAACGTTATACTCGAATCCCAGTTCCGAAAGTTCATCTGAAAACTGCCCAGTCTCCTCCTCATTCAGATCAACCAGGATCATAAGGTCCACATCTGAATCTTCCGTAAAATCGCCCCGGGCATACGAGCCATATAAAATAACCTGTTTTAAGTGTGTTCCGTATATCTTCTGTACCGAATCCACATACTGTAAGATCAAGTTTTTCATTTCATCTGTCATGAATACCGTGCCCCCTCCAAGCCTGCTACATCGTTACTACGGAAAATCTTCTGTTTTCTGATAAATGCCTTCAAATCCCGGGAAATTCATGCCGCCAGTATTGTCTGACGACAGGATCTCGATCGGATCCTTTCCGTTATAAGTAAAATGAACATTTTCCGCAAACTCACTGCTTGCTGACATTGTCCCATCTTCCAGATACGCGATTATACCGGTAAATTCCCCATAGCTATCCATATAGGAACCCGTCAAGGAAAGATAGTCTTCACCGCTATCCGAATAGCAGCCGCCTTCTGCTGTAATGCCGCCTTCGCCTAAATCCATATAGTATGTGCCATACATCCAGTTTTCTTCAAATACCTGTTCTGAACCGTTTTTTCCATCCCGGACCTCTGCCAAAAAATCGATATTCTTATTTTCGCAGTCATTCATAATGCTGCTTTCTACCGCGCTAAATTCCTCTGCAGAATATTTCGGCTCATACCAGGATCTGGATGCGAAATATACATTTAAATCTTCTGACTGGAATATTCTTCCGTGGCGTGCATAAATTTCATTCAGGGCAATTCGGATTTCTTCCTCGCTTAACCCTGTCACATCCTCTTCTGTCAGGCAGCGTGTATCGCTGTCGGGAAGAATGTATTCGGAAGCATCCATCTCATTTTCTGCCTCTATTGCAGCAGCTGTTTCTACCACCTCTTTTGAATAGGATTCGGAAACCGTGTCCTCTATACTTTCCCTCTCTTCATTCTGTAACAGTTTTTTGGTCTGGAACGCTTCATACCCATCATAGAATTCCTGCATATCAGAAATCATATAATGCTTCTATATTCATACCTGACACCTGCAGTTCTCAATACACAAATTCCATTTTATAAATATGGCTGTATCGTAAACACCGTCTGCTCGCCAATCTTTTCACTTACCAATTCAAACAGATTTTCTTTCGTTGCAAACAGATTCTTCGGATTTCTTCCAATAATCAAATACTGATTTTTATTATCTAACGAAATATACTTTCTCGTATCATCATTCAATAAAATATCTGCATTATCAATGACAACCAACTTTCCTTCTGTCTGGCTGATTATTTCTTTAATATCTTTCTGATAATCATAATTATCCAAACACAAAATTTTAGAATTCACTGCCATACATTCTCTGATAAATGAAAATGTTGCTGTCTTTCCCGTTCCTGAATCTCCCATTAAAATTGTTATATTATTGGTAAATGTAAAGTCCACTACAAATGAAGTATGCACTGTTGAAAAATGCTCCATTACAACTGGTTTACTCTTCATTTTCCCACCACTCCTTTAGTTCTTCATAATCCTCGATCACTTTACATTCTCTACTCGTCTGCGCCTTCACCTGTTCCATGTCAAACGGAATCATTGCATATTCGCTATATACATTTCCCACATCAAAACTATACAATATTTCCAGAGCATTATTTCCACACTCTTTCAGGCAAAACACCTTATCCGGAAAATACAATACATTCAATACCGTTTTACATCCTGTGGAAAGTTGATCCGTATTCAATGTAATATCTTCAAAGCGTGATCGAATTTTATATTTACTGATGAGTTCCGAACCATCTATCATTTGGATATACTTTGCTGCTCTGTCATCCAGTTTTGTTGCTGTATTCTGATTAAAAAATATGTCATTCAGTTCTATATATTCTTTATCCTGAGGTATGTCTTTCTTATTTTTAAAAATCGTTATCATGCCATTACCTCCAATCCAACTTTCGGAAGCTGTAATTTCAACGAGCTTCCCACATAAATTCTTTTCATTTTATCAAACACAGACAGTCTGCTATAATCTAATCCGCAGATATCATCTTCCTGTCGCTCATTCCATTCACAGCAAGATTTTATCCAGCATTCTCCAAGTACCCCTTTTGACACTTCGAATCCGGTATTTCTTGTCAAATCAAATAATAGCTTTGCCGACAATTGTTCAATATTATATTCTTCAATATTTTTATCATAATCCAAAATTTCTCGTATTCCTTTATAATCAAAATTATCATTCTGCAGGGATTCTACAAGTTTGTGTCTTGCCGCAATTACTTTGGCTCTCTTTTGCAAGAATTCATCCTCCGAAGCATAAATCCATTCTATCAGTTCTTTAAATTCTAAAAGAAGATATTCAAAACAAATAATATTCAATAGAAAAACATTTTCTTTCTCATTCACATATTTCTTTAATCGTTTCTTTTCCATAACAATCTGCAAATTATCAAAAGAATTATCAAAGACAATGATATATCTATTCTCAGTCTCCTGTAATGTTCTTACAGCTTTTACCAACTCACTATTATTCTTTTTACTTTCAACGATTACATCAGAACAAAGTTGTTTCATGAGATTCGCCCAAAATGTATAGCTTGCTTTTCCTTTTCTATCTTCAATCCACAAAAAAGTTTTAGCCATGATTTTTTCACCTGCTTTCTTTGTTCTATTTTAACCGATTTTCTTCCATAACACAATAAAAACACTCAAAGAAAAAAGACCGCATTTCTGCGATCTTTCTCTTACTTCACCTCATAAACAATCTTCATAAAAATATCTCTTTTGTTACATCCATATGTACCCCATGGAGCTGTTATGACCGCGGACCGGCGGCTTTCTTACGCCCTTGCCGGTTCCACGATCCGCATTCCCGACAGACTGAACAAAAATCTTCCCAGGGCATACTTCTGAAGGCGCATATAATCCTCCGGAGATACCTTCCCTCCAAAATTCAGGATCTCCATATCCCCTCCGGCTCCCTCCACAAAAATATCCGCAGAGGTGAATCCGTTTTTCAGATAGAACCGCCTTCTGGCGATCCTCTGCTCCCGGTTCTCCGCTCCCTCGTCCAGCCGCTCGATCAGGAGGACCACCTTCTTATCTGAAAAATATTGGCATATCTCCTGCATGATGAAGCTTCCGGTCCCTTTGCTCCGGATCTTTCCGGATACGGCCAGATAATCCACCATGACCATATTCTGATACGGGATGGCAACGGTAAAGCCCAGCAGTCTATTTTCATCGGATGCCGTAAAGACCCTGGCCTTTCCCCGCTTCACCGAATGCTTCAGGACAAAAAACGGCTTTCTCTCTCTTTTGGGGAAGGCTTCCATGTAAATACTTTTTACTTCCTTCCACTGACTGGCTTCTATTTCTGCAAATCTCATTTTTTCCTCCAGAATCTTGCATATTTTTCTTACGCAGTGTATCATAATATATACAGTGACTGTACAGTCAAGGGGAGATTCGTATGAAAAATAAGAAATATTTTCTTACCTCCGGGGAATTTGCAAAAATGAACGGGATCAACAAAAGGACTCTGCATTATTACAATGATATCGGCCTGTTCCGCCCGGAAATGATCGATGAAAACGGATATCACTATTACAGCCGCTTCCAGGCGGTGCAGCTGGAAATGATCCTGATCTTCCGGCGCCTGGGACTCTCCATCGAAGAGATCCGGACTTACACAGACCACCCGTCTGACGCTTCCTTTACCCAGATCATCAAGGAAAAGCAGGAGCTCATTGACCGGTCCGTCTGCCAGCTTCTGGAGGTAAAGGCCTTTTTGCAGCAGAAGCAGGAAAAGCTGGCGCTGGGGCTTTCGGCCAGCCATGGAAAGATCGAGCGGATCCATCTGCCTAAACGGCACATTCTGCTCTCTGCGCCCATCACCGGGGCTTACGATGAGCAAGATTTTTCCGTAGCCGCCGATTTTTCTCTCCGTCTGAAAACCATCTTCGGTCTGTACGACAACTTCGGCAGCCGGATCTCCATCCAGAATATTTCTTCCGGAAATTTCAATGATTATGACTGCTTCTTTTCTTATGGCAGAAATGAGGCCGGACAGTATGATGTAGTGCTGCCTGCGGGAGAATATCTGCGGGCGTTTAGCGTAGGAAGCTGGGACCGTCTGAAGGACGTTTATGACCGTCTCCTGTCCTTTGCCCAGGAACATGAGCTCACACTGACCGGCTTCGCCTATGAGGAAGGGCTCAACGAAATGGCTCTGCGGGAGCTTGACGATTATATCACGATGATCACGGTCGCCTATACGGCGCAGCCGGCCTCCACGATCCCTTAAAACATCCCGGCAGCCGAGAACCAGAGAAAGAAGAAGGATCGGAGACAGGGGGCCTGTAAAACAAAACCGCACGCCCCATAAGAACATATGCCGGGACTGTATCTTACCAGCGCCCCGGCACTCTCCTCCATCCGGCAGGAAACGCCCTGTTCCGTCCCGTAAAAAAGCCCCTGCCTCCCGGAATTTTCCAGGAAACAGGGGCTTTCTGTTTTTACATGCTCTCGTGGAACGTCCGCTTGATGACCTCCAGCTGCTGCTCTCTGCTGAGACGGCTGAAGTTCACGGCGTAGCCGGAAACACGGATGGTCAGAGTCGGATATTTTTCCGGATGCTCCATGGCGTCGATGAGGAGCTCCCGGTTCATAACGTTGACGTTTAAGTGATGGGCTCCCTGGATAAAGTATCCGTTTAAGATCATCACCAGGTTCTTCATCCGCTCCTCCTCCGATTTTCCAAGAGCCGTGGGCGTAATGGAGAAGGTGTTGGAAACTCCGTCCTGGCATACGGCCCGGTAGGGGATCTTAGCCACAGAGTTTAAGGATGCCAGCGCGCCGTGGCTGTCCCTTCCGTGCATGGGATTTGCCCCCGGGGCGAAGGGCTCTCCGGCCTTTCTTCCGTCGGGCGTCGTTCCCGTTTTCTTACCGTACATCACGTTGCTGGTGATGGTAAGAGCTGACAGCGTATGGATCGCATCCCGGTACAGGGCGTGCTTTTTAAGCTCTGCGGAGAAGAAGGACACCAGCTCCACGGCGATGTCGTCCACCCGGTCGTCATCGTTTCCGTATTTGGGGAACTCTCCCTCCACCTTAAAGTCCACGGCCACTCCGTTCTCATCCCTTACGGGCGTCACCTTTGCGAATTTAATGGCTGATAAAGAGTCCACAGCCACGGAAAGGCCGGAAACGCCGAAGGCTGCCAGGCGCTCCACCCATGTATCGTGAAGGGCCATCTGGCTGGCCTCATAGGCATATTTATCATGCATGAAGTGGATGATGTTGATGGTGTCCACATAAAGCTCCGCCACATAGGCCAGGGTCTTCTTATAGTCCGCCAGCACATGGGAGTAGTCCAGGACCTCTTCTGTATTCTTTTCCAGTCCGGGGATCACCTGGAGTCCCTTTAACTCGTCCACGCCGCCGTTGATGGCGTAAAGCAGGCTCTTGGCCAGGTTGGCCCTGGCGCCGAAGAACTGCATCTGCTTTCCAACAGCCATGGCCGATACGCAGCAGGCGATGCAGTAATCGTCGCCGTACATGGGCCGCATCAGATCATCGTTCTCGTACTGGATGGAGTCTGTATCAATGCTCATCCTCGCGCAGTAATCCTTAAAGGCCTCCGGCAGGTTCTGGCTCCAGAGCACGGTCAGGTTGGGCTCCGGGGCGGTTCCCAGGTTGGTCAGCGTATGGAGATAGCGGAAGGTGTTCTTCGTCACCAGCGTCCGGCCGTCCACGCCCATTCCTCCAAGGCTTTCGGTCACCCAGGTGGGATCTCCGCCGAACAGCTCGTTGTACTCCGGAGTCCTCAGATGGCGTACCAGGCGGAGCTTGATGATAAACTGGTCGATGAGCTCCTGGGCTCCAGCCTCTGTAAGGATCCCCGCCTCCATGTCCCTCTGGATATAAATATCCAGGAAGGTGGCGGTCCGGCCCAGGCTGGTGGCTGCCCCGTTGTTTTCCTTGATCCCGGCAAGATAGGCCATATACAGGTTCTGGACGGCTTCATGGGCATTTTCCGCAGGCTTTGTGATATCGCAGCCGTACTTCGCAGCCATGTCCGCCATCTTCTTTAAGGCGCGGATCTGCTCGCTCACATCCTCTCTGAGACGGATCCTCTCGTCGGTCATGGGCCCGTCTAAAAGCTTCAGGTCTGCCTTTTTGGACTCAATGAGGAAATCTGTGCCGTAAAGGGGGACACGGCGGTAGTCGCCAACGATCCGGCCGCGGCCATAGGCGTCGGGAAGTCCTGTCAGAAGTCCTGCGCTTCTGGCCACACGGATCCGCTCCGGGTATGCGTCGAATACGCCGTCGTTATGGGTCTTTCTGTATAGATTAAAGTGCTTTTCCACGTCCGGATCCAGCTGGTAGCCGTACTGCTCCAGGGCGCTCTTGGCCATCCGCATGCCGCCGAAGGGATTGACGATGCGCTTTAAGGGCGCGTCGGTCTGGAGCCCGACGATCACTTCATTGTCTTTATCAATATAGCCGGGAGCAAAGTTGTCGATGCCGGACACCACTGTGGTATCCACGTCCACAATGCCCTTTTTTACCTCCTCCAGGATCAGGCCGTGAGCCTTTTCCCATACTTTTTTCGTCTTTTCCGTGGTCCCCTCCAGAAATCCATCTCCGCCTGCATAGGGCATATAGTTTTTCTGGATAAAGTTCCTTACGTTGACCACATGGCGCCACTCGCCGGTCTTAAAGCCTCTCCATGCTGTACAGTTTACATCGATACTCATATTGATCTCCTTTCACCCTGTCACAGATCACGTTTTGTGATCCCATTCTCTTCCATCTGATCTCCGATGCTCCTCAGACCCTCAGCCATTTTTCAGCCCGCAGTTCATACGCTCCTGCCATTTGACAAGAGCTCCGCTCTCCATGGGCGGCACGCCCTCCAGAGGATATGGGATTCCCATGGCGCGGTATTTGGGCACCCCCAGAACATGATATGGAAGCAGCTCCACCCGCTTCACATTCCGTATTCCCTTTACATACTCTGCCAGACCCGCCAGATGGTCCTCTCCGTCCGTAAGGCCGGGAACCACCACATGGCGGAGCCACAAGGGAACCTCCATGGACTGGACCGCGTCCAAAAATTCCTCATAGGCATCCATGGACCGGCTGGTGACAGCCTGATACCCTTCTGGCGTATAATGCTTCACATCCAGAAGCACCAGATCCGTATTTTTGAGGATCTCCCCATAACCGCCGCAGCCCACTCCCGCCGTATCCAGGCAGGTATGGATCCCACGGCTTTTACACAGGGCAAGGGCCTCTGTCAGAAATTCCTTCTGTAACAGCGGCTCCCCTCCGGAAAACGTAACGCCTCCGTCGGCCCCGTAATAGGGTTTAAACCGCATCAGCCGGTTTACAGTCTCCTCCGGAGATTCCAGGGTCCCCCCTCCGCAGAGCTCCCACGTATCCGGATTATGGCAATACCGGCACCGCAGGCGGCAGCCCTGTAAAAAAATCACCGTGCGGATCCCGGGTCCGTCCACAAGCCCCATGGATTCCCAGGAATGGATCCGTCCCATGGCCATACGATCTCCTCCTTCTCGGCAAAACCAGATGAAACTCCTCTCAGTTCCAGATCTGCCCTGGGCCCCGTTCACGCCTTCCTGCAAAGCAAAAAAGAGCCGTCCATCCGGGCAGATTGCCCAGACGGTCGGCTCAGCAAGATCATACTTCATGTGGTTTCTTCCACTTCCGTCAGTCATATGATGATTCCACTATACAAAAGATTCCTGGAACTGTCAAGATGGAACTGCAAATTTTTTACTTCCTTTTTTCCTCCACCTGGTACACGTCCGTCCTCCGGCTTTCCAGGGACGGCATCCGGCGGCGGACCGCATCGGCATGATCCAGATCGATCTCCCCATAAAAGACCCCTGTCTCCGATCCGGCCCGTACCAGAACCTTTCCCCAGGGATCGATGAGCATACTGTTCCCATAGGCCGTGTAGGCCGGCTTCACCCCGGTCTGGGCTGCCGCGATCACATAGCAGCCGTTTTCCACGGCCCTGGCCCTGAGGAGAAGCTCCAGATGCTCCTCCCCGGTCTCCTTTGTGAAGCTCACCGGAACAAAAAACACTTTAGCTCCTTTTATGGCCAGCAGACGGTACAGCTCCGGAAACCGCACATCGTAGCAGATGGACATTCCGAAGCACCCCAGCTCTGTTTCCGCCGTCACCACTGTGTCTCCAGGGCGGATCCGGTCCGATTCCCGGAACGGCCGTCCGTCAGCCAGCGTAATATCGAAGGTATGGAGCTTCTGATATTTTGCCAGGATCCGGCCGTCTGACCCTATGAGCACGCTGGTGTTGCAGGCCCGCTTTTCTCCCGGGATCTCCTCCGTAATGCTGCCTCCATGGATATAGATCCCGTGCTCCGCCGCCTTTTCCATCAGTCGTTCCGTGGAGAATCCGGGAACCGGCTCCCTTCCTCCGCCGGGGCCTGTGTTTTTGCCGATCAGGTTCATGACCTCGGGAAAGCACACCAACTCCGCCCCCGAAGCCGCCGCCTCATCGATCCAGGCACAGGCGTCCTCAAGATTCTTTTCCTTATTGTTCTGGGTGTCCATCTGGACCATTGCGATCTTATATTTCCGTTTCATGGACTCCTTTCCCGGACCATTCATGTCCGCCAGAAAACTCCCCCCGCCCTATTTCCTGTGCTCCGTATGCAGCAGCAGATGGGCTTTATGGGAATTGGGCTTTTCAAAAAATTCCTCGTACATAGCCTTCACGTCCGGATTTTCATGGGAATACCGGAGTCTGGCGCCGGCGTCCAGATAATAAAGCTGCCTTCCCCGTTCAAAGGCCAGCTCCTTCCCATCGTGGATGGGCTGTCCGCCTCCGCCCACACAGCCTCCGGGGCAGGCCATGACCTCCACGAAGTCGTAATGGACCTCTCCCCGGTCGATCCGCTCCAGAAGAGCCCTGGTGTTTCCCAGGCCGCTGACTGCTGCCGTCCGGAGCACCAGATCGTCGATCTTGAATTCTGCCTCCTGGACGCCATTGTTGGCGTTGAAGCCCAGGCTGCGCACTGCCCGGAAGGCGTCTGCCGGAGCATTTTTCCCTTTCAGGGCAAAGTAGGCCGTCCTCAAAGCCGCCTCCATGACGCCGCCGGTGGCCCCGAAGATGACTCCGGCTCCGGTCCCCTCCCGCATGGGGCTGTCGCTTTCAATATCGTTTAAGCCCTCCGGCCTTATGTGGGCGGACCGGATCATCCGTACCAGCTCTCTTGTGGTCAGGACTGCGTCCACGTCGTGGCCTGCGTATTCCTCATAAAACAGCTCCATCTCCCGCTCTGCCTTCTTGGCCACGCAGGGCATGATGGAAACTGTGAAGATCCGCTCCGGGTCCACTCCCAGCTTCTGGGCATAATACGTCTTCATCACCGCTCCGAACATCTGCTGGGGCGATTTGGCCGTGGACAGATATTTCACCATATGGGGGAACTGGGTCTTTACGAACCGGATCCAGCCGGGGCAGCAGGAGGTGAACATGGGTCTGTCCCTGAATTCGCCTTTTGTAAACCGCTCCAGGAACTCACTGGCCTCCTCCATAATGGTCAGATCCGCCGAAAATACCGTATCAAAGGCGTAGTCCACGCCCATGCGTTTTAAGGCGTCCATGATCCGGCCGATGGTGGCCTCCTCCGGGGAAAGTCCCAGCTCCTCGCCCCAGGCTGTCCGCACCGCCGGAGCCACCTGGGCCACCACGATCTTCTCCGGATCCTCAATGGCCTCCCAGACCTTTTCCGTATCGTCCCTGGCAGTCAGTGCCCCCACCGGGCAGTGGGTGATGCACTGGCCGCAGAGCGAGCAGTCCGCCTCCTCGATGGTCTTTCTGCCGGAAACATTGATGGTCACCCGGGAACCGGTCCCCTCCACGGTCCAGATCCCCAGTCCCTGGACCTTTTCACAGATCTGGACACAGCGCATGCATTTGATGCATTTTTCAGATTTTCGCAATAATGGGAAATTTTTATTCCATGGCTGGTGCTCCAACGTATGGTGGAAGGGAATTTCCAAAATATTCAGATCGTTGGCGATCTTCTGCAGGCTGCAATTCCCGCTCCTCTGGCAGGTGGCGCAGAGGCAGTCGTGCTGGGACAGGAGAAGCTCCACGATCTTTCTCCTGTGGCGGCGGACCTTGGGACTGTTGGTATAAAGCACCATGCCCTCGGCCACCACGTTGTTGCAGGAGGTGATCAGCCTCTCCTTCCCCTCCAGCTCCACCACACAGACACGGCAGGCGGCGATCTCGTTGATGTCCTTTAAATAGCACAGACTGGGGATCGGGATCCCGCATCTGGCTGCGGCGTCCATGATCGTCGTTCCTTCTCTTACCTGGATCTTCTTTCCGTCGATCGTCACATTTACCATATCGTATCCCTGCCTCCCTTAAAGATTCCATAGCCAAAGTGGTCACAGCGCAGGCACCGGTCGGCCTCCTGCCTGGCCTCCTTTTCTGTCATGCAGTTTTCTACGCCTTCAAAATCATGGACCCGCTGGCAGGCCTCCCGCTCCGTCAGGTTGACCCGTCCGCAGGGCGTCCGGTCCTCCAGATTGGCGTCCGGGATCTCTACATCACAGGAGATCTCGTGGCGGAAGCCCAGATATTCGTCGATGTTGGCCGCCACCACCTTGGCTGCCGCAATGGCCTTGATGACCGAGGCCGGTCCGCTGGCACAGTCGCCGCCGGCAAAGACGCCCGGCATGTTTTCAAAGTCTCCGGTGCTCCTGGTGATGATCTTTCCTCTCTGGACCGGGACCCCTGCCTCCTCAAAATGGCTGGTTTCGATATCCTGGCCGATGGCCCGGATCAGCACATCGCAGGGGATATACACGTCCGGCTCTCCCGTGGGCTGGATCCCGGCACGGCCGTCCTTTATGGCGCTGACCATCTGGGGCGCGGCCCAGATCCCCCGGACCCGTCCGTTCTCATCCACATCGATGGAGGACGGTGCCTTTAAGGTCAAAAGCTCGATCCCTTCGGCCACGGCTCCCTCGATCTCCTCCGGCAGGGCCGTCATATCGTGGCGCCGTCTGCGGTACAGGATGCTGACCTTCTCCGCGCCCATGCGCTTTGCCGTCCGCACCGCGTCCATGGACACGTTGCCGCCCCCGACCACCACCACCTGCTTTCCTGTGAGGTCCGGCAGCTCCCCAAGGCCTGCGCTCCGTAAAAATTCCACCGCCGACAGCACGCCGTCTGCGTCCTCATGGTCCAGGCGCAGCTTCTTATCAGCGCTGGCTCCGATGGCGATGAGAATGGCGTCGTATTCCTTCTGGAGCTCCTGGATGGTGATGTCCTTTCCGATCTTTAATCCATGCTTCACCTGGACGCCCGTCTTTAAGATACTGCGGATATCGTCCTCCAGCCGCTCCTTGGGAAGACGGTAATTGGGGATCCCGTACCGGAGCATGCCGCCCAGCTCCGGCAGCATCTCATAAACCGTGGTCTGATGGCCCATGAGCTGTAAGTAATAGGCAGCGCTCAGGCCTCCGGGGCCTCCGCCGATGACGGCGATCTTTTTTCCCGTGGACGGAGCCGGAGCCGGGGGATCCACCTCTCCCGCAAAATCCGCTGCCACCCGCTTCAGCCCGCGGATGTTTATGGCGTCGTCCACCATGTTCCTGCGGCACATGGACTCACAGGGATGCTCGCATATGAAGGCGCAGGAGGTGGGGAAGGGATTGTCCTTCCGGATTAGGCGGATGGCATCCGCATATCTTTCCTCCCGGACCAGGGCGATATATCCCGGGATATCCACATGGGCCGGGCACAGGGTCACGCAGGGCACCGGCTGGGAGGCCACACAGGTACAGCGGCCGTGCTTCACATGCTCCACATACTCGTCCCGGTAGCCGGTCAGCCCCTTATAGACCATATTGGCCGCCTCATATCCAATGGCGCAGTCGGCGGCTTCCATGACCGCCAGAGCCGTCTCCTCCATCAGCTTTAACGTGTCCATGGTAGCCTTTCCGTCCAGTACGTCCTGGATCAGAAACATCAGCTGCTTTAAGCCGATCCGGCAGGGCACGCATTTCCCGCACGTCTGGGCGTAGCACAGCTCCAGGAACGCCCGGGCCAGGTCCACGGGACAGAGTCCCGGCTGGCTCGCCTCGATCCTTCGTTCCAGGTCCTTATAAAGCCCCTCCATGACGATCTTTGCTCTCGTCGGAGAGACCATTTCCAGTCTGCTCATGAGCATCGCTCCTTCCTGCGGCATTCGCCGCTGTCCTTCTAAGAATCAAACATTCGGTCTTTCATCTTTCATAAGTTTGATTTTACACATATTTTCTGCAAAATGCAAGAAAATTCCAAAAAAGCGCCAGACCGGATCTCTGCGTATCCAGTCTGGCGCTTTCTCTGTTTTTTATAATACCTTGCTTAAGAAGGAGCGCAAACGCTCTGATTTTGGATTTGTAAAAAACTCCTCCGGCGGGGCCTCCTCCACAAAATCGCCGCCGTCCAGGAACATGACACGGTCGGCCACCTCTCTGGCAAAGCCCATCTCGTGGGTCACCACCAGCATGGTCATATGCTCCTTTGCCAGCTCTCTCATTACGTTTAATACCTCGCCCACCATTTCCGGGTCCAGAGCCGAGGTGGGTTCGTCAAACAGCATCACATCCGGCTTCATCATCAGCGCCCGGACAATGGCGATCCTCTGCTTCTGGCCGCCGGAAAGCTGTGCCGGGTAAGCGTCCTTTTTATCCAGGAGGCCGACGCGGGCCAGGAGCTTTTCGGCTTCCTTCACGGCATCCTCCTCCTTCACTCCCAGAAGCTTCACCGGAGCGATGATCATGTTTTTCATGATGCTCATATGGGGGAACAGGTTGAACTGCTGGAACACCATCCCCATCTTCCGTCTCAGCAGATTGATATCCGTATTTTTATCAGTGATATCCGTTCCCTCAAAAAAGATATGGCCGCTGGTGGGCTCCTCCAGCAGGTTCATGCACCGGAGGAACGTGGATTTTCCGGAGCCGGACGGCCCCACCACAAATACGACCTCTCCCTTTTTAATGGTGGTGGTGATGTTCTTCAGCACGTCCACCCCGTCAAAGGATTTACATAATTCCTTTACCTGGATCAGCGGCTCACCTGCGCCGATCTCCCGGTTCTTTGTCTGATTTTCCGCCATGACTTACCTCTTTTCATTCTTTCTGAGCCTGGTTTCCAGTTTTCCCACCATATAGGTCAAAAAGGTCACGATCATCCAGTATACCAGCGCCACCGTAAAGAGCGGGAGCACCGGGTTATAGGTACGGCTCCGGATGACATCCGCTCCCCTTGTCAGATCCTGGAGGGCAATGAAGCCGGATACGGAGGTCTCCTTTAAAAGGGCGATGAACTCGTTGCAGAGGGCCGGCAGAACATTTTTAAAGGCCTGGGGCAGGATAATGTACCAGACGGTCTGGGCATAATTGAAGCCCAGGCTTCTTCCCGCCTCGAACTGTCCATTGTCGATGGACATGATGCCGGACCGGAAGATCTCCGCCACATAGGCTCCGGAGTTGATTCCAAAGGCCAGGATCGCACAGAGCAGCTTGGAGGAGCCCGGAGCTGCAAAAATAAAATAATACATGATCATCAGCTGGACTGTCACCGGCGTCCCGCGGATCACAGAAAGATAGGCGCGGCAGAATACGTTTAAGACCCCAAGCTTCCCTGTCCTTTCATAGGTGGAGCGCACGGTCCCCGCCAGGAACCCAAGAAAAATGCCAAGGAGCACGGCGAATAAAGTAATGATGAGAGTCGTTTTCAGACCTCCCAGGATGTACTTTACGAACCGGTCGTCGGCGACAAAGTTGTTGTAAAATTGTTCCGCTGTCAGATATTTTTCCCAGTCCACGTTTTCATTCCTTTCTCTGTTTTTCCAGCCGTTTCCTCCGGTCTGGAATTATTTTTATGACACGACAATGGGGCTGCCGCAGAAGAAATTCAAAACTCCTCCTCTGCGACAGCTCCATTATTTTCCAGTTACATGTTCATTTTACACCATATGGGCCGGATTAAAAAGCCCTTTCCATAATTTTCCATTCCTTATTCTGCCGGGATATATTTGTTCACGATCTCGTCGATGGTCCCGTCTTCCTTAAGCTCGGCGATGGCGGCATTTAACTTCTCAAGGAGCTCTGTATTGCCCTTTTCCACTGCAATGGCATACTCTTCTTTTCCAAGCTCCTCACCGGCCTGCTTTAAGTCGTCGTTCTGGGAAAGGAATACGTTGGCCGGAGCCTTATCTAAAAGGACCGCGTCGATCTTGCCCTGCTTTAAGGACTGGACTGCCTCAAAGAAGGTATTATAACGCTCCACCTTATCGTCGCCGCAGATGTCAGAGGCTGTGGTATCGCCGGTGGTTCCAAGCTGGGCTCCCACAACGTGGCCAGCCAGGGTATCTTCTCCTGTGATCTCTGTATTGTCAGCCTTTACCAGGATCACCAAAGAGGAGGAGGCGTAGGTATCTGTAAAGTCCACGGAAGCCGCACGCTCCGGATTTACGGTCATGCCGGCCATGGCAAAGTCACACTTTCCAGAGGCCACAGACGGGATAATGGCATCGAAGGCCATATCCTCCACCTTCAGCTCCATACCTAACTTCTCAGCAATGGCTCCTGCGATCTCCGGGTCGATGCCCACGATGGCGTCGCCGTCATGGAACTCCCAGGGCTCGAACTCCGCGTTGGTGGCCATAAGGATGGTGCCGCCAGCGGCTG
>UMFB01017153.1_pt1 | contig 17514 bp, 20 predicted proteins | sample 1964921 | NCBI WGS metagenome assembly UMFB01 (sample SAMEA4836037, study PRJEB28245) | human gut metagenome | biome: gut microbiome; material: fecal sample | place: Denmark | collected 2008
GTGGAAATGATAAGATCGGGATCGGGTTCTGCGACGGGGTATTGGGCATCTACCGAGACGCTGTATTCGCCGAAGTTCTCGCCCTCGGTGATGCGGATGTCGCAGTAGTCGGCGCCGTCCTTTATAACCTGCCGCTTGGCCGTGGCGGCCAGCATGGAGACGTAATCGGGCCGCGCGTTCAGGGCGAAGGTCTCGAACCCCACGCCGAACTGAGGTTGCAGGATGTTGACGGGGTTTTTCAGCAACATGAGCGTGGCGTTCTGAATCGACGGATCGACCACAACGGCAAAATCGCCGTTGGAGGTGCCGATGTCGTTGTTTTTCAGATCGAAAATAATGTCGCTCATTACTGTTGTACTTTGTCGTTCGTATAATCCTCCGCCTTGAAAGGCGATACGCTTTCCAAAGGGGGCGCCGTAGCTCCTGCGCCGGCCTCCGCAGACCATGTATAGGCGTGTCTATGGCTGTTGAACGCCGACACGAAGGTATTCATGGCATTGGTTATGGCGTCCGGGATCACCATGCCGCCGATTGCGCCACCGTTCATGGTGACCGTATCGCCGGAAATGGTGAGGGAGCCGCCCCCGTCTTTCGACAAATATATGGATTCTTTGTCGATTTTGCAAAAATATCCGCCTACCGACGCTTCGATCTTGTCTACGCGCGTGAAGCTTACCACGAAAGCGTTCTCTGGCTGTTGGTAGGGCATGCCGAGGATCACCGCGGAGTTTACGGCGGGATAAAAAATAACGCTCGCATCCCCGCCGATGACATTGGATAGGCTTATGTCCGGGATTGCTAGTCCAGCATCACCAATGCGAACGTTAATTGTTTTGGCCTCTTCATTCACTGAATCGACGTTGCCGTAGAGGATGGACGGCTGGTTCACGCCGTCAAGCAGACGGCGCAGGTCCTTGCCGAAGTCCTCCATACTGCGTATGAATTGTCCTTGATTCATCAGTTCGCCAGATAAAGAAATGTCTTATTTGTAACCGTCAGTATCTGCCGGTAGCCTTTGCCTTTTCCGCAGGTAACCTTGCGGCCGATGACGTAATAGCCGCCGCTCAGGGACTTGAAGATGGTGTCATTGAAATTCACGTAGTCGTAGAGCCGAACAAGGGGGTACAGCAACGTGGTGATGGTGCCCTTGTTGCGTTGGGCGCGCAGGCCGGCCAGCACCGACAGCGCCGTGGTGTTCATCTGCTGAGCATTGCGGCCCGGCGTGAAGGGAAGGTCGTACACAAGGCCGTTTTCCGCCCCTTTCTCGATGGTTTTCATGGTTCCGTCCTCCAGATACCGGACGATGACGCGGAAATTCTGGAACATCATGTCCGAGGGCACGATGTCGCGAGCTATCACGTTTACCGACGTGTCCAGCTCCACGGTGGGGGATTCGGATTCCGAGATTCCGAGTCCGCAGTAGACCCGCGCCTTGTCGCTCTCGATGCGGACATTGCCGTAGAGTTTATACATGCCGACGATCACCCGCTCCAGTACATCGTATGGCGACACTCCGGTGGCGGGTTTGAGCACAAAATCGCTCTGCATGGATTTGGGGTCCGGCAACAGAGAGGGATAGGCGTATGTCAGCTTGTTGTCCTTGCGATACTTCGCAAACGCCGCGTTGGCCGTGTCGCACATCTGTTGCAGAAGCGAGGATAGGGGAGTGGCTTTGGGCCACGACTGCGTAACTGTGCCGAATCGAAGCATAAATGCCGCATCCTCGCACTTTATTACCGTCGGGAACCCTCCGATAACATCCCGGATGAATCCGTCAAATTCAAGGCGCTTTTCGAACTTCTGGCCGATGACGGCGTTGTCGTGATACCATGCGTACACCTGAATGCGGGCGCCGGTCTTGATATTCCAGTCGTCCGGGTTGATGCGAACGTAAGTGGTCGTGTTTTTACCCACCCGCTGAACGGCGATGGTGCTTCCGCGCCCCACCTCCTTCGCGGCCTTCGCGGCTATGGTGTAGAAAGGCATCTCGATGGATGCGGTTCCAACGATGTTCTCGCGCGTTTCGTCGGATTCGAAGGATTGGAACTGGCCGATGCTCTTCCCCTCAACGAAAACCTCGTTTCCGCAGATCAGATAGTTTCCAGTTATGTTTCGGACGGCCATGTTATTTCACGGTTGTGGGCACGGACTGCGAATCCTGCGTGTTGGCGGAATTGGTGTAGAGAAGCGGATCGGCGATGTTCACCTCTTGCAATACCAAGTTGATGGAACCGAAGGTGTCGCCCTGCATAGGCGAGAAGCGGTAGGACTTGATGAACGCCCAGCCGATTCCTATTTCATCATTAAGCACCGTGTTCTCGATGGCAAAAACCTCGTCGTTCTCGTAAAGTTCATCCAGAAACCGCGTCAGCTTGTATACCGGCGTGGGGTCCCCGCCGCGGGCATTGCGGCGCCGGATGGTGGTGGCCGACATATCCTCTACCTCCTGCGCTTCCCGGCGCTGGATGTTGAACGACACCGACACCACCTTCGGGCCTTTGGCCACCCGCTGAACGATATTGATGCCGTCCACCAGCTGGGATTCGTCGGTTATTTTCTGAGCCGACACCGAGAAGTTGAGCGAAAGCGGCGCATAGTAATCCCCGCACACGAATATCGCGTCGGCGATGGGATCATCCGTCAGGCCGGAAAGGGCGTCGCTGATTCGCTGGGCATCGTTTTCATGCGTGGACGTGGAATACTCTTGGGTGGAAAGCGGCGCCGGAGACATTTCCGGGGTGTTGTCGCCGGTGCGTATCTTGCCGCCGGGGCTTTCGATCAGCACACGAACAATACCCGCCTGCGAGAGCACGATTTTTCGGGCGTTCAACACCGCATCTGCGGCGTCGAGCACCTGATCCTTCGCCCGCTGGTATATCTGCTCCGGGGAGCTGGCGGCCTGCTGGAGATGGGTGGCGGCTTGGGTGAAGGTGTCCTGCGTATTTTGATGGTCTCTGGTATTCATTACATTGCACCGGTTGCGTTGTTGAGTGCGACTTGCAAGCCGCGCATGATGTTGTCGTATAAGGCTCCTTGAAGTTGAGCGCCCAAGTCGGCGCCGTCGTTCACGTTGTCGATGCTGATAGGCATGCTGACGATCTCCCGATTGAAGTTGATAATCAGGGATCGGGCACCTTTGGTGATGTCGGAAAGCCCGTCTGAGGCCGAGAAGTTGGCGCCATTACCATCCAATCCGGCCGCGGGATTGAGTTGATTGAAGAGTTTCCCGTAGTCTATGTCCCAATAGGTGCTGCCGTCTACCGTCTGAACGGGTTTGAGAACCATTCCGGGATTTTGCAAGAAATTTTTGGAGTTGGCTCGAAATTCTCGGATGGCGGCCGCTCTTTGGGATGAGGTCGGAGTAAATCCGGCTTTGGGGTAAGGAACGCCCCCTATCATCTCTGCGGAACCAGCGCGCTGAGCCGCCAGCGACGAGATAATGTAGGAGCTGTCCCGTGTTACCAAATCCCGGAACGCCGAGCGCTGCCGGGCCGCATACAGACTGTCAGAATTTATCACGGGGTACTTGTTGCCCTGAGCGTCATAGTAAAACCGATCCCCGAATGAAAATGCCTTTCTGACAGTGCCTCCAGCTCCCGGAACCCACTTTTCGTCTACATTAAACTTGTCGGAATGCCCAAATGGAACCGATCGCCCCACCCAACCCAAGAAGGACATGATGCCGCCGAATATTTTGGTGAGACCCGAAATAGCGCTTTCTACATCGGCCATCATTGTTCCTATCTTCTCTGGGGAGATAAAATCCGCCAACTTGGGAATGTATTGGTTGGCAACTATGGCCAGCTTGTCGTAGAAAATTCCCAACGACTGGGATATTTTGGGCCAAAACTCCGCATTATCCTGCACTATCTTGATGAATGCGTTCTCCTTATACAGTTGAGCCATACCTCGCGCCTTCATGAACGGATTCGATTCGATCATGCGGTCGAACTCGTTCAGGACGTTCAGCAACTCGGATTTGTCTTTCAGATAGGAGAAAACATCCCCTGATACGTTCTTTCGCGCCATCGACTGCTGGGCGATCTTTCCGATGATGGGGGCGGCCTGAATAAGCTCTCGAAGGTCTCGCGCAGAGGGAGTAGGCTGTCCCAACAACTGCTGGAGGTTGATGTTGACGCGCTCGAAGGGAACGCCGCCCACATGGGCTATTTTGCCTGCCTGCATGGCTATGCGGGTGGCCTCTTCCCGACTTAACGTTCGATTTCCTACGTTCAAGCCGGTAAACATGTTCATGGAGTTGAGCAGACCCGTGCGGCTAAATCCATATTCCGCCGCTAAGCGACCCGCTTCCTGAAAGGATTTTTCATAGGCCGCCCCCAACCCTTTACGGGCCATTTCGAACTGCATGACACTCGATCCGGCTTCGATCAGATTCTGGTTGTTGAGCAGATTATTACCAAAACGCAACGCCGATCCGCGCAGGAGAATATCCATACCCTTCACTGCAATAGCGGCACCCCCTATCAGGGTGAGGTATGGAGCAATGGCGCCAAGAGGTTTTATGGCTCCGGCCGCTATTCTTCCGACAGATGCGATGACTGATCCGAAGTTGGAAAGATTGCGAAGTGCACCGGGAAGACTGGCCAAATTGCCCAAGAAGGCGCGCTTAAAAACATCCGACCGATGATACAACCGGTTAACATTGCTCAGAAAACCTTCGTTGGACATCCCCGGCGTCTGGGCAAAGCGACGGGATAATGCCCGATAGTAGGCTCGCTGAGCCGGTGGGATATTCGAGTAGCTTCCGCCACCTGAGCCGGCCATACTCCCGCCGCGCCCGGCGCCGGGTCCTCTTTCGAGGTCCCGGATGCGCCGCTCGGCTTTCGAGAGCTGAGAATCGTCTACGTTGATGTTGAGCTTTATTTGATAGGTCTGCCCGTCCATATCATTTCTTGGCTTTGAATGGCGCGTAGATGATGTTGTCGATCACCCACATGGCCATGTCGGAATATTTGTCGATGTCCGCGGCCGACAACCGGGTTTCGAGAGTGGTTATCGGTTCGTGAAACACATACGAAATAAAGGCTTTTTTCAGCAGGAAGGGGTCGTTCCTGCCGTACTCCTTTATTCGTTCGTGGAGGCTGGGTTCTCGGCGGTTCCGAGAAGCCCCATCACCACACCCCAGCGCGATAAAAAACGCTCGATGTCCTTTTGAACCGGATCGGAGCCGTAAAGGTCGATGCAGGCCATAACGTCGTTCACGATGGCCTTGCGCTGTTTGTCGTCTACGATCATCATTTCGCAGAACTTGGTGGCGATAGGCGCCAGCTGCTCAAGATCGCCGGATGCGCCGTGCATCAGCAGCTGAGTGGCAAAATTGGTGTGCGCCGCGGAGGTTCGGGAGAGCATACCTACTTCTACATCTTCCTCAACCTCCTGCTCGATCACCTGAGCCTTAGGGGCTACGCTTCGCTTGAAATACCGCAAGCGGACGGTATAATTCTGAATAATTGTTTGTCCGGACATAATTTTGAGTAAAAATAGCAGGGGCGATTTTCACCGCCCCTGCCGGGTTAAAGCGGTAAAACTGAACGGGTAATACCTATTCCCTGAATTGCGAGGGAAGTGTTGATTTCAGGGCTGTTTCGGTCCACCGAAAAGTCGTCGGACGAAATAGCGCAGGAATCCAGAGAGTAGATGATCGTGCGGGGGACGATCAGGCCGGTCATTTCGAGGGTCCAGCCGATGGAGAAGTTCCCCAAGTCGGTGAGCGATGAAATGAAGCCGGTAGTTATCGACGCATTGATGGCGTCGAGGATAGTCTCGTACTCACCGGTCTGGAGGGACATATTGCCCGTAAATCGTTTGTTGATTACTTTCTTGGCAATAGGTTCCAACCGGCCGATGGCGAAGATTTCCTGAACGTCCTGCGTCCGGGAGATGGAGAGCTGGACACCGGTTACGATGTCGAACATCTGGCCGCGATGGGTGATGTTCATTTTAGCTTCCGCGCTGGAGATGATATAGGGTTCGTACATAGTCGTTGATTTTTACGAAAGTGCTGATACGTACAGAACACCTACCTTCACCCAGTCTACGTTGGGCGACGGCAGAATTTCGATGGACACCAGAATCGTTCGCGTGGACACGAAATTGTTGTCCTGAGCGGCCACCGTCACGCGAATGCCGGAGCACTGGCGCTGACTGATGCGGGGTTGGCAGTAGAGATTGTAGAAGTTGTTCTCGATCTGCGTGGCGTAGGTCCTGCTCAGATCGCCTTTGGCGTCAACAGGGGCCTGCGTGTTCAGAATCTGCGAGAAGAACTCCTGCGCATCGTCGCACACGGCGTTCCCAAGCCGAACGAACTCCAGCCGCGACAACGCCTTCGTCGGGTCGTTGCAGGTGGCGCCGTCGTTGTAGAAGATGCCGGTGGGATAGGGCCGGTGAAAGAGATACTGACCTTTGCCCAGCGCGTCGATGATTGAGGGGTCTACCTCCGTCACGCTTACGACGGTTTCGGGGTCGTTGAAGAACGCTTTCTGCGCCACGGCCGCGCGTTCGTGCGAGCCGATGGATTCAGCGACCGAGATAGCCGACAGAATACCGATGGCTTCTCCCACATCCTTGATGGGGGTGTAGGCCGTGATGTTGCCTTGATTGTCCACCGTAGTGTTGTAGAGCGTGGTGGTAGGCATGTACGCTACCGACGGCGTCGCGTAGGTGGAGAGGTCGGTGATGTTGGAGGCCGAACTTGCCTGCGCCCCATCGACGTTGGACGTATAAACGTTCACGAAGCGGATGCCCTCGGCGAACATTGCATTCTGAATGGTCTCGATGGCCTTTACAACGGTCGGAGTGGTCGTGGGGACCCACCCTGAGGCATCGTCGTTGGCCTGCGAGCACCAGCCGATAATGCGGGGGCGGTTGTCGTAGTTGGCCTCCAGCGTCAAGCGGATTTGGCGCTTGATGTACGCCGCATTGGTCGTAACGAAATCCCCCTTTTCGCCGGTCGCCAAGATCAGCCACAGATAGGTTCCGCTTCCGGCTTTGGCGTAGAACTGCGTCACCATTCCCAACAGGTGGGGATCGTTGTTGAGCAGTTTGGCGTCAGGAGCGTCGGATGCGGCCCAAGCGGTGTAGGAATCCAGACTCGTGATAAGTGTGGGTTTCGCGCTCACCGATCCGGACGAGACTTTGATACCGTACACCAGCGCCGCATTGCCCACGGAGGGCTGGCGCCGGCTGAGTGTGGTATCTTTCAGCTCGATGTTAATTCCAGTTTGAGCCATGTTAATGGTAATTTATGCTTATTGAGCGGATTCTTCTTCCTTCTGCGGAACGTCGTCGGCAGCGCTTTCCGGTTCCGGTTCCGGTTCCGGATCGGGCGCCGGCGCAGGCTGGGGATCGGGTTCGGCAGATGCCCGCCCTTTCTTTCGTCCCGGCGCCTTCTTGGCCGCAAGAGCGGCGGCGGCGGCGGCGAGGTCCATAGGCTGGGGCGTTTCCTTCGTCTGAACCGGTTCGGGCACCTTGCTCTCTACCGTAACCATCAGGGCGTTCAGCTCATCTTCATTGGTGGGGCACGTCGCTTTGGTGATGGTTGCGTAGCGCACGATCCGGCGGAGCTTCATGAAGTCCCGGCATCGGGTTATGGCCGACTGTTCGTCGCGGTAGGTGTTGGCGTCGCTGGTCACGTAGATCGTGCCGTACGCCATAGCCGCGGCCATAAGGTTGATGAAATACTGCTCAGAATAAACGGGTTTCGTGGACATAATTTTGTGATTTTAAAGTTGTTGGTTATCCCCACTGCCGGGGGGGGGCAGTGGGGAGTTGATTTTAGCCTTAGGCCTGATTTCCGGGGGCGATCACGCCGATGCCAAGTCCGCCCTTACGTGCGGCGCCGGCACCCAGACGCATATCCATCGACATGCGCCAGCCGTAGTTCGACGGGTCGGTGACCATATGGACGTTGGTACGTCCGATGGCGATGATGGCTTCCGAGGGGATGAACGCCAGAGCCGATCCGTACGCCGTAGCCGGGATGACAGGCGGCGTGTAGGCGGGAATGGCGCCCGTTTCGTCGGTGATCTTGCCGTCCAGATACAGTTCCGGGTCGATGATCTTGCTGGCGGCGCTGTCATACAGCGTCGTGATCGAACGAGGACGGAATGCGAAGCCTGCGTACTCTCCGAACATCGGGCGCATGCTTCCGGCGTTCTTGGTCAGCAGGTTCGTGAGCGTGGCGTTCGACTGGAGCTGTTCGTGCATGACGGCCGGCATCACCATTTCGGCGGCGAAGGTCTCCATGACGTAGTTCTGGTTGACGAACGCCGTCTGCATGGCGAGGAAGTCCGCCGGGGCGATCTCTTTCAGCGTGCCGGTTGCCGTCGGGTTAGCCGGGAAGGCGTTAGTTGCCGAGTACGTTTTCTCGCCCGTGGTCAGGCGCGTAACGCTGGCGTCCTCCGACAGCTTCTGGATGATGTAGTTGTGGGCCTTCGACGACAGCCAGCGCAGGGCCTCCGAAGTGCCGAGTGCCACATCGTCGTACGCCAGCAGATCGGTGTTGGCCTGCTGCCAAACGATGTTTTCGAGGGCGAAGAGGTGCATGATGATGCCCACGGGATCATCGTCGTAGAGCGACGGAGACACGTTGACCGGGGCACGCTTGCCGAAGTATACCTTCGGCTTGATGGCCGAGTTGATCCAGATGATGCCGGCCACATCCTCGGCGCTGAGACGCGAAATGCGGTCTGCCCACGAATCGTCCGGGAAGAGTTCGCGGAAGATCATCGTGGACCACTCGATTTTGGCCAAGTCGGGCGTCGTTTCGATGAAGTTCATCGAGTTGAGACCCGATGCGAACTGTTCGAGACGGTTCAGGGCCTCGTCAGCCGTACCGGTGGGACGGCCGTCGATGTCGAAGTTCATGCCCCCGACAGCGGCGCGGAAGCCGCGGTCTTTGGCGGCGAAATAGGCGAACTCGCGCAGGAGGTTCATGCGCGAATCCTGAGCGGCTTCGTTAGGGTTCATTTTCCCTACTGCCGCCGAGAATCGCACGGCTTCGGAGAATCGGTCTTTGCCGGCGTTGTCACGAAGATACTCGTGGATGGTTTTTCTTTCCATAGCGGAACTGAATTGAACGTTGGTTTTACTTGATTTTTCAACCGTATCCTCCACATTCAGGATGCGGGCGGCAGGTTTGGATTGCTCGGTTGTCGATGATGCGAAATTCTCGCCGCGCTCTTCGCGGCCGTCGTCATCGTCATCATCCTCTTCTTTCTTTTCGGCGTCGCGCACTTCCTCGGCGGCCTTGCGGTCCTCTTCGGCCATGTCGCTGTCCGCTTTTGCGGCTTCGGCTCCCCGAATGCCGATCAGGCGCAGGAGCTCGTTAAACGCTCTGAGGGCGCCTTCGCGCGATCCTTCGAATTTCTCGGTTTCGGAAACCGTACCGGCGTCAGCCGCTTCCGCAGGCTGGGCCGCGGCCGCGAACTGCTCCTGAGCCTGCTCCTGCGGGGCTTCCGAACCCTTCGCTTCGGCAGTTTTCTCCACCTCGGCGGTCTGGTTCTCTTCTTTCATCTTGTTGAGATATTTGGTTAATGATTCGGTGTAGCCGGAGGTCAGGGATTCCAGCTCTTCGGCCTCCACAGCGCAGAATCCTACGCGCAGTGCCGGTTCGGCGCCCTCCACCTCGTCCACAGCGTTGGCATTCGAGGGAAGAGATAGGAGGGATATTTCGTACACATCGAAGCGCGTGGCGTACTTGATGCCGTCGCGCAGTGTGTAGTATATTTTGCCGGAGAGAGAGACGGCCCGGAGCGTACCGGCAAGGTACTGATCGCGCCGCTGCCGGGATTGCTCCGTCACTCCGTCAAATCGCAATTCTCCATACCAATCCCCGTCCTCTCCCCGGCGTATGTTCACCACGTTGCCGATAGGCTCACGGGGGTTGTGGTCCCAGAGCAGGATGGGATTTTTCTTGTAGCGGTCCCAGTTGATACCGTCGTTCAGAACGACATAATCCTTGTCGTTGAGCGATTCATCACTGAGTTTCTGCCGTTTGATCTTCAATTCCATAATCAAGTTGTTACGATGGGCAACTCCGTGGTCAGGTCCTGATCCGTTCCGGTGAACCCTTTGATTTTTACCTTTTCGACATCTTCCGTCGGCCGGCTCTCGCGGGCCAGCTCCAGATCGAACACCGTGCTTTCGTACATTACTTCGCACACCATCACTTCGGTGTTGAAGGTATCTTTGGTGGAAATGCGCTGGTAGGTCTTGAAGCCCTGATAGAGAGGCCACAGGTTGTATTTCTGTTGGAGTCCCAGAAAATCACCTGCCGTCTTGGCCTTTTCCACCGCATTGCGGACGCCGTGCCCCAGCGAAATAAGGCTTGCCTGAAACTGCTTGTCAGCGGACCACGAATAATTGGTGAGATCGACAAGCACGCAGAGCTTGATTCTGAGCCGGTCCTTGATGGCTCCGCCTATGAACACGTCGGCGTTGTTGCTGTCCTCTACCCCCACGGCGATGGCCGGGAGGGGGGTATTGACGGTCTGGGTTTCGTCGGATGATATGACGCAGACGGACATTTTATTCGCAATCACGACCTGAGAATTGCGAAGTACCTGAATGATCCTATCTATGATGTCACCGAACATATTTCACGCAAACGTAAGTTATTTTCAGATAAATTCCAAATTCCGGCGAAAAAATTATTTTCGCATGGCCGCATTCACCTCTTTTCGGATCACCTGCATGAACTTGCGGACCGAGCGCCGGCCGATGCCCATATACTGGCGCTGTTTGGGCCGCCGGGGAAGCCATACGCGCTTGGTGGCGCTGGGCGGCTGGCGCAGGGTGGAACCCGTAACAGGCATGCCGGGGCGCCATCCCTCGTTATGCATCTGCGCATAGGAGAGAGGCGATCCGAGCGATACGACCGCGGCGCGGGAAGAGATACGGTGTACCTTCGGCTGGATGGATCGGAACAGGCGCCCCGTGTACCGGAGCTTGGGGTAGGTCAATTTGTCCTCGTAGCGCCGTTCCGGCCACCGCTTCCTCACATCGTCGTTGCCGTAGGATTCGTTGCGGAAGTTGGTGCGCGTCTCCTCCAGCATGGACGCCCCCAGCTTTGCCGGCAGCACCTCGATCAGATGTTGCCGTAGCCGGCGGCAGTCGAGTTCGAAGTCGCGCGCGGTTTTCATTCCGTCTCGGTTTTCTCGGTTACCTTTTCGGTCTGATCCTCCTTCTTCCGGGGGTTGAACACGCGGCCGATCAGGCTCTGCTTCTCTTCCTCCTTCTTTTCGGCTTCGACGTCCGAGGGGTCGATGCCTACGCGCCGGAACGCTTCGGGCTTGAACTTCGACCCCTGCTTGGCCATCATGTTGCCCACGTCCACGAAGGTGCTGATCGGCAGACGGTCGTCGGGAAGTTCGATGATGGGGGCCGATTCGATGGAGGCGTCATCGAACAGCACGGCAAGTTTGTGCTTGGTGTCCTCGCGGTTCATAATCATCAGGGCCATTTCGGCGTCGGCGTTCAGGATGTCCTGATAGATTTCCCAATGTATCTGCGCCAGCTGCTCGGAGTTGGTGTTTTTCTCCGTGGAGCCGAGCAGGGTGCCGCCGGTTACCGCCTGCATGATCTCGGAGCGGTATTCCACGATGTACTCCTTCATCACGCGGAAGGCGTCGGAACCCGTCTGCGTGTTGATGGGGTTTACCTCGATGGAGTAAAGACTCTTGCCGTTGTTCACCATGTCCTGCACGTAGGGGATCAGGGGAATGGTGAGCATGTCGAGGTTCTGAGCCACGGTCTGGGCCTGCGTCTGCGCCTTGGCGTTGTTGGCGTCGTAACCGATGGTTGTGAGGGGGAAAGAGTACCTTTTGCCCAGCACCTGCCAGTCGTTGAACATTTCCACGATGCCGATCATGGCGCGGGATATGGATTGCAGAAGGCCGAGCTTGAAATCCTGATCGCTTTCCGGCTGGAAGAAGAAAAGGTTGTCATAGTCCGAGGCGTTGATGACCTGATAGTATTCGAAGGTCTGGAAACGCAGGGCTTCGTTGAAGATGTCGATGTTGCGCAGGGGGAAGTCCACCACCTTGCGCTTTTCGGGGTTGATGGCCACCATCTTGCATCCGTAGAACTGCGACAGGAGGATATATCGGATAAACCGTTTGAACCACCACGAGTTCCGGATGTATTTCTCCGTCAGCCGGGAGTTCTCGCGGCCGTTGCGGCCGAACACGAAGTTGCGCTTATAGATGGGTATGAGGCGCTTGTTGATCTGCGAGACCAAGAACGGCGACGACTGCATGCACCACGAGTAGAGGGTGTCCAGCAGGGACATGTCCGAGTACTGGATGGCCATGTCCACGGCGCGCCGCCACAGCGCCGGCGTCCACTCCCGGCGGTAGTTGTTGAACAGATACCGGGATTCGATATTGCCGGTGCCGATCTGCTGGGGCACCTGAAAAGGCGATACTTTTGGAAACTTAAATTTTGCCATGATTATCCGAGGTATTTGTAACGGGAGGTGATGACTTCCGCGTTGGCGTTCTGGGAATCAGTGCGGTAGGGCGCCGGCTCTTCGAGCGACACCACTCCGCCCTTGAGTTTGATGATGGTTTGGGCGACCTTCTCGTAGGCCGCGGCAAGGGGTTCCGAGTAGTTCAGGCTCGGCGATGCGATGTTGTATGCAGTCAGGACCTGCAAAATCCAGCGGATCGTGTCGTCCTTCTTGTTCTCGTCCGGCTCGCCGAGCATGGCCGCCATGTCGAAGATGTTGCCGATGTTGGCGGTAAGCTCCCCCACGGCGGCGCGGTAGGCGTCGGACACGCAGTCCGGATACATGTTTTTGAACTGCCGGAGCTGTTGGGGCGTGATGTAGATGCCAAGCGCCGATTCGGGGAAGTAGTTCGGCGACATGTCGAGCTGAATGACCGCCGAGGCCCACGCGGCATGGTCCGTGACATCTTCGGTGCATGCGATGTCGATAAAGACGGTTTCGACGTCGGCGAGCCACTCGGCGCCGAGTGTTACCGTCAAGGGCGATCCGGTGGCCATGACGGGTTCCGTCATCTCCCCCGCGGCGGTGCGGCCGAAGACAAACACCTGATCGGCCTGCGCCTCGAACAGATCGGTGAGCGCCGCGGCGAAGCGCAGATACCCGTCGGGGAATGCCGACGCGGGAAATGATGCGCAGACTTGCGCTGCTACGCCGGGGTCATGCGTTCCGGTCGATGGGTCGTATACGCCCTGAATCCAATTTTGGTTTTTGACTGCTACTGGCATCAGCTTGGAATTTGGGTCAGCGTGCCGCGGCGGTAGAAGAGTACCTGCGCGCCGTCGGTGCGCGACTGTTGGACAATATTGTGGTTGAGGAACGTGACGCCCTTCGCGCAGGCGTCGGGTATGTCGTCCTTGCGGTCCGAGGTCTTGGTGTCGGAGAATCGCACGAACTGGTCGATGATATGCTCGTAGACGCCGCATTTCTGCAATTCGTTGCAAAATACGAATTTTCCGGTATTTACCAGCGGCTCCAGCGTCGATTCGATGCACGAGAACTTGTCGCCGTGGTTGAGCGTGTCCCAGCATATCGGCGCCGTCCATCGGTTGTCGATCTGGAAGCGTTGCAAGGTCTTCTCGAAGTCGAGGGGAAGCTGTTTCTTCTCGATGATGATTCGCGGGGTCAGGGGCGCTTTCATGGCCAGCTCGTAGATGTTTTCGAGCATCTGATGGCTCGTGCCCTGCACGGCGCGGCAGTCCCAGAGCCAGATGCGGGTGTCTACGGTCCGCACCAGCGTTACCGTGGCTTTGAAGTCGTTGGTCTCCTTCGACTTGGCCGATGGGTCGGTGTAGATCACGCATTCTACGATCTGGTCGATATGCGGCCGGTAGAGCCACGTGAACTGCCGGAAATACTTTCCGGTGCCGATCTTCGAATACTCGCCGTCGCGGAAGCGGGCGCGGGAGAGGGTGGAGAGTCGGTCCAGCCCCTGAAAGTACTGCTTGGACACAAACTGCACGTTGTCGTCTTTGGAGAAGTGCATGGCGTACATCAGCTCCGTGATGGACTCCGAGAGGGGCGATCCGTCCATGTTCTCCTGCTTGAAGAAGCGTTTGTAGGTCCAGTGCAACTCGGTTGTGGGGTTCAGGGCGTAGAGCATGATGTTGGGCACGGGCAACAGCTGCGCAAGACGCGAGTAGAGGGTTTCGATGGCGGCGAAGTCGATCTCCGACACCTCGTCGGCGAAGATATGACCCCAGTCCGTGGAGAGGATTTTGTCGTAGGTGTCGCCGGCGCCGTCCGCCCCGGCGCGTATCGACGCGAACTGGATGTAGGCGCCGTTGAACAGCGTCAGCACGTTGTCCTTGCCGTTGTACTTGGCGAAGGGCTTTCCGCCGACCATGAGTTTCTGGTATGTTTTCTTGCCGTTAAGCCGGGCTATGGCGTCCAGCACGCGGGGCAGCGTCTGGCGGATCATACCCATGTTGAGCGAGGTGAAGGTCTCGCGCACCACCAGCGAGTTGGCATTGTAGACGATGGCCTGAACGATCATCCAGAAAAGTATCAGGAAAGTCTTGCCGGAGCGGGAAGCGCCGTAAAACAGAATTTCCGTGAACTTTCCGGAGTTGAGCAGGTTATACATTTCTACCTGCTTGGGGTTCAGGGGTATGTCCAGCCGTACTTTCATCAGGTTCTTTCCAGTGAAACGATCACCTCGTCCTTATCGTCGCCGGCGCCGGCCGCCGAGTCTATTTTCTGCTGTTTTTCCTGCATGACGATGGTCTCCTTGGCCAGCGCGATGTAGGTTTTCAGCAGGTCCAGTTTCTTCCCGCACTGGTATATCAGCTTGTTGTCGGAGGTTCGCATGGTGACGCGGCGCATGACCTCCATGTCCTCCAGCACCCCGACTTTCAGCAGGAACTCCGTCACGGGATTCTTGTCATCGCCGAAGCGCTTGCGCACGTCCTCGCGGACCTCGGCTCGGACCTCTTCCATCAGGGCGGCGCGCTCTTCGGCGTCGGCGCCCGCGGCCGGCGCGGCGCCCGCCGCTCTGTTCGCCCACGGATTCGTTCCCATCGCTACTTGAATTTACGGATGTCGCACAAAGGCTTGTCTTGAGCCACGGCGCGGACCAGCGCCATGTAGAGACCCGGCCCGGATGCCGGCAGGTCGGGAGTGATCTCCAGCTCTTCCTTGTCCACCGAAGAGTGGATAGTAACGGTCCCGGTGAACTCGTCGAGGTCGATGCCGGTGACGTTCTGGGAGTTTATGCGCACTGCGGATGTGGAGTTGGCGATAATCATTGCTTCGGGGTTAATGTCCGGACAAACTTAGCGAAATTTCCGGTAAAATCAAAAAAGAGACGAAAAAGCGCCGGAAAAATTCCGGCGCCGCTGCAAAATCCAACCATTATGCGAACAGGCCGACTGTCAGGCCCAGAGGTTTCGAAAGGCGGCCGGGTACACACCTGAATCTTGGGAAAGGAGGAATGAATCTGAGAAAAAAACAAAACCGCCCCGGCCGATCGGGTTGCGCGCCCGACATCACAAAGATAGGGAGAAATTCCGGATTTCCAAATTTCCTCACTTCACATCTTTCGAGGTGGCGTCCAGCCACCAGTCCGTTCCGGGAATCCGGACCGCAACCCCGCCGGAATCGAAGGTACTAAGACCCACCGTCACGTAGATGCCGAACAGCCTGATCGGCGCGAAGGTAATGGCGATGACGTCGTCCGAAATAATCACCATATCCCCGGAGCAGATCATCATACTGCCATCGTCGGCCGACAGTATCAGCCCCGGACATACGCCCTGATCCAGCGTCCGGAAGATAGCGGGAAGATCGACATTCTCCGCAAGGTTGCGGCTCAGGTCCGCATCAGTGTTGCCCACATACTCGGCCGAGCCGGTGAACGAAGCGAAGGCAGTGGGGGGGGGTATGATCTTACGCATGGCTTACTCTGCTGGCGCCCATCGCTGGGAGATTTCAGTGACCAATACGTACCACTTCCCGCCGGCCATAGGCTCGTAACCCTCCGCGGGCGTGTCCTTGAGAGAAATGCGCAGGAAGTCGTAGCTCTCATTCTGAGGCGTCGGACCCGACTCGATGATATACTCCATCTCCCCGTCAGCCTCGACAGTCTTGATCGAAACACCCTTGAGCTGTACGCAGACCTTCGCCCCGCCGTCGTTGGTGACTACCCCATACACGTCGGGGATATAACCCTCGTCCAGACATTTCAGGATGCACCCGATGTCCGTATGCTTCGCAATGGCCTGATTCCAGCTCAGGCCACCCGAAATATCCGCCATAAACATTACCGGCGCCGCCGGCGATTTACGAAGTATCTTCATAGCATTACGTTTTGCGCAAATATAAGCAAAATCCCGAAATGTCGCAACATCAGAGATAATAAAGTTTTTTAGGAACAGGTCCCGAAAACCAATCCCCCGCGGATTTCAAAGTCGAGTAAGGGAAAGTTCTCAGCCCAATAGTCCCAAAAAAACCACGGGAGAAAATATGGGGAGTGTTAGCACGGGACCCACCCCCGCCCTGTTTACCCTGCGTTCGTTGCCTTCCTTCGCGCTCGCCTTTCGGCTCGCGCTCAGGCCCGACCTGCCCCCCCCACCTTCGGCGCACCAGCAGCCACGCACCCAGCCAGCACACCCCCGTCCACCCGCACCCGCCCTCACGCATGCGCACACGCACACGAGCACACCCCCACGCACGCACCCGCATCACACGCATACACTTTCGCGTCACGCGCCCGGACGCCCGCACGTGCCCGCGCTCCTGCGTTGCACACACATAGTAGTATTTCATAGGATAGCGGTATATGTCGAAGGGTAGACCTCCGACCTATGAGATACCGAAGCCGGGGAGGTACTACCGGTGTGGGCGGGGCAGGGTGTAGGCTCGTCGGGCAGGTCGGGGGGTCCGCTGCTGGCACTCTCGGATCAGCGAAAAAAAGTTGCGAAAAACCGTGCATTTTTCTTTAGAAAATTTTGCAAAGTAAATATTTTTGCGTATATTTGTATAGAGAAAAACACAAAACCAATACAACTATGAACAACTTTGCATTTAACTTGATTGACGCGATCAACCGCGACGGACTCGGTAATGAATCGTGGGGTGTCGTGGAAAATGTAGCCGACACGGTTAACTATTTCGGATCGAAAGAAAAGGTATCTCTTTCCGGTAAGTGGGCGTATATCTACGCAGGCAAAGACGCCGTATTTTCGTTGCAACTCGACCAGATCGAGCCTACGATGATCCTGTACGTGGACGATGATTATGAAATCCGGTTGTATAATCTCGAATAATATGAAAAGGATCAAATTAACCCCGAAGGTCTCGAAAGAGCGTGCGATCCAGTTGGCAATGAACCTGAATGGTGTACCCAGAGAGATCGCCGAGAAGTACACGGACAGCGAGCTGCGAGAATGCTTGCGCCTTCTGAAACTGAAAGCAAATTTTTAATCAAGCCTACCACCATGAAAAAGGATATTATTCGCATCGGCCGTTATCGCCTTCGCTCGATCTCA
>UMFB01018896.1_pt1 | contig 17392 bp, 15 predicted proteins | sample 1964921 | NCBI WGS metagenome assembly UMFB01 (sample SAMEA4836037, study PRJEB28245) | human gut metagenome | biome: gut microbiome; material: fecal sample | place: Denmark | collected 2008
GCACGGCCCGGCTGCGGGAGACTAAGCAAGAGGTATGCCACGGGAAAGGCACAGCTTTGATGCTGTATCTTACTGTTTATAAACGTTTTCTTTGTACAGAATGGGATCGGATTGTGACCCGGTGGAAACAGCGCGGACGGACCGTTCAAAGAATGAACGCCGATGTTTCGATTCGGGATAGGGGGAGGACGCAAGGGCGCCGCAGATCGGGAGCCGATCCGCAGCGCCGCGAAAAAGGGAATCGGGGGGAGACTTCGGAGGGAAAAACGGTCAGGCGTCCTCTTCGGTGGTCTAATTCTGACGGGCCGTCAGGGCGAGCATGATGGAATCAGACGCACTGAAGTTTTTTTCGTTGGACTCGCGCAAGGCGTGTCCGAGTTTAATGATATATTCGGGATTCATACATTTCCCCACAAAAAAAGCCCCTTGAGCCGGAAACGCAAGGGGCTGAACGATAATTTTGTCTTTTGGTTATTTGCGGGCTTCGATGGACAGGCTGACCACATAGTCGGCCATTTCCTCTCCTTGCGGAAGTGTTTCCGCTATTTGTTTGTACAGAGGATCGTTCCAGTCCTGCATGTTCCGCACATAGTCGGGCTTGGGCGTCAGTACTATGGATGTGAACCCCGCTTTTTCGAGCAGCGCCTTGGTTTCTTCGACCAGAACCGCGCCGGCCACGCAGCCGACGAGAGCAGCGGCCATGTCCCGGACATTGTCGGGAAGAGGTTTCAGCAGCGCAAGGTCGGAAACGGACACCTTGCCCCCGGATTTCAATACACGGTATATTTCCCGCCAAACCTTCGGCTTGTCAGGGGAAAGGTTGATCACGCAGTTGGAAAGCACCACATCAACGCTGTTATCAGGCACGGGAAGGCATTCGATTTCGCCAAGACGAAACTCCACATTGTCCAGGCCAGTGCGCTGGCGGTACTGCTCAATATTTTTTCGAGCTTTGGCAAGCATCTCCGGCGTCATGTCCACACCGATAACCCTGCCGGATGCCTTCACCCTTTCGCCAGCCTGAAATACGTCAAAGCCGCCGCCGCTGCCAAGGTCCACAACGGTCTGTCCTTCCCGCAACGCGGCGATGGCCACGGGGTTACCGCAGGAAAGCCCCATGTTCGCGCCATCCGGCAGCTTGGCTAGAGACTCGGCATCATATCCCACGGCTGCCGCCAAACGGGCAGGATCGGCCTGACTGCTGCGCTGGCTGGAGCAGCAACAAGAACGCTGGCCGGTGGCAATGGCCGCGTATCCGTCTCGTACGGTTTCCTTCACGTCTTCGCTACTTTTTGTTTTATCCGCTGTATCCATAGTCTTTATCTCAGTGTTATACGTTTGCTTTTGGCAACAAGCCGATAAAAATTCCTGTTCGATACCGCCTTCCGTCAAGTACGGCTGGCAGTGGGCAGAATTGCCGGAACAACATTCGGACGCGAGGTAGGCTATGGTTTCCAGCATCAATGGAATGTTGGCCCTATAGCGGGTATTACGGCCTTCACGCTCCATGCTGACGAGCCCGCTGTACATGATGTTTTTCAGGTGAAAGGAAAGGTTCGTCTTCGGTATATCCAGCATCTGGGAAATTTCACCGGCAACCAAACCTTCCGGGGCATACTTGACCAATAGCCGGAAAATGGAGAGCCGTACTTCCGAAGCCAGGACTTCAAAAATCGTGGTGGCTGTTTTGATTTTCATAGTTCTATTGTTCAACATTAATTGAATAGTGTCAAGGTGTGCTCTATCTTTTAATGGCAGCATAAAAACGCATTCTCGAAAAAGGGGCTCTTTCTATGTCTCCCGCTTCGGCTCTAGAGTGAGCCGAGGTCTGGGAGCCATTCCCGCGCAGAAAAGGCCCTGATGATCGGGGCTTTGGGAGCTGACAGCCGGATCAGGTCGGGTACACTAATACTATGCCTGTAACCTGATAAAAGAGAAGGACAACACCAAGGGAATCCCCCGAGGTGTTGCCCTGTGCTTTCTTTATGAAATACGGATGATATAAAGCGCAGTTATGGCGTTGCACGGAGCAGGCAGCGCATACAGACATGATCCAGTGCCGTGTACCGTCCGTGTAGTTCGTGGAATAGCCTCTCTTCGTTTGAAGGTTCCGTTTACAGCCCGTATGGATGCCGCCCCCGCAAAGCGTTACGCGCTGACGACCATCTTGATGTCGGCGGGCTTGCCGAAATAGGCCCATGTCGTCACCAGCACGTCCACCCCGGTCGCGGCGACTGCCGCCGCGTTTTCACCGGTCACGCCTCCGGCTGCGAGCACCTGAACGGCGGCGTTGACGGCCTTGACCCCGCGTACCGTTTCTTCAAGATCCGCACAGGTAAAACGTTCGCATTGGATGGAATCGATGCCCGCGCGTGCCAGCAGGAGGGCTTCCTCCGGGGTGGCGACTTCCGCGCCCAGCTTCTGTTCCGGAAACGCCTTGCGGTACTCGGACACCCGGGAGGCGAATCCGTCGAGCCCGCCCGTGAAAACACGATGCTGATCAAAAACCAGCAGGGAATCTGAAAGCCCGAGCCGATGCACGATGGCTCCGCCAGCTTGCGCCGCCGCAAGCGAAAGCCATTTGGTCCCGGGGAAATGCTTGCGGGTAACTGCCAGCTGCACATGGGGATTGGCCTTGCGCGCGTTTTCCAACATGCCCGCTGCGCGGGTTGCGATGCCGGATGAATATTCCATCACGTTCTGTGCGATTTTGAGGCTCCGGTGGATGGCCCCCGCCGTGCCTTCGGCGCGCAAAAACACCTGCCCCGCCTCCAGCCGATCGCCGCTGGCGGCTTCGCACGCAACCCGGCACCCCGAAGACTCCAGAAGCCGCGCGGCGACCTCCACGCCCGCCACGACACAGGCGGCTTTGGGATGGCACGTCAACCGTCCCGGTTCGCGCCCGATGCCCAATGCCTCTACGGTCAAATCCATGTACGGACAGTCTTCTTCCAGCAGTTCGTCGATGAAGCGCTGGCTGATGTGAAAACTCATGCCTTCCTCCGTTGCAGTTGATCGATGGCGAGATACAGACACAGGCTGATGCAGGCGAGCAGGACGCACAGCGCCGTGGCCCGCTCGAAGTCGCCGCGCGAAACGGCATTGAACACTTCAAGCGACAACGTGTTCGTCCGCTGCGCGATGTTGCCTCCGAGCATGAGCGAAATGCCCACTTCGCCGAAAGAGCGCGTTACGCCGAGCAACAGCCCCACGACAAGGCTGGTGCGGATCAGCGGAATGGCCACGAGAAAAAAGGCGGCTACCGGACCGGCACCGGTCACGCGCGCCGCTTCCGTGAGCTTGCGTACCGTTTCACTGCCGAGCGCCGCCTGGACGGGTTTGATGACCAGAGGCAGCCCCGCGATGTAGGCCGCCAGCACGACCGCCGCCTGAGAAAAGATCAGCCGGACCCCGAACAGCCGCTGGAGAGGCTCCCCAAGCCCGGTCTGCCCCAAGGCCATGAGCAGCAGGTAGCCGAGCGCGATGGGCGGAAACACCAGCGGCAGCGTCACAACGAAGTTGAGCGTCCGGCGAAACGGCGCTTGCGGCGACCTCGCCCAGAGAGCCAGCGGAACCGCCGTGATGAGGTGCAGGGCCAGACACACGGCGGCAACCTTCAAGGTAAGCCACACCGAAAACAGTACTTCCTCGTCGTGCAACAGTTCGCCGAGCACATCGGTCCCGGTTATGGGCGCAGCCCGTGTTTGGCGTAAACGGATCGGGCCTTGTCGGATTGGAGGAACGTCAGAAACGCCTCGACTTCGGGGGCCTTCTCCGCGCCTTTGACCACCGCCGCGACCATTTCGATGGGATCGTAACCGGACTGGATGTCCATAGAGCCTCCGATGGATTTGCCCTGTGCCTTGACGACCGCCGTATTGACGAATCCGGCGTCCAGTTCGCCCGTGGTCAGATAGGAAAACACCTGCGGCACGGTGGAAAACATCCGCAGCTTGTCCTTCAGCGGTCCACGCAGGCCGCTCTGGGTCAGGAATCGCTCAGCGGCCTTTCCGTAAATGGCGCCCTTCTTGTCGGGATAGCCGATGGATCGGATCTTCGGACTTTGGAGGTCCTGGGGCGACTCCACATTCAGGCCCTTTTTCCACGCCAGTACAAGCACGGCGGTGCCCAAAGGCTGAAACGAAGCGAAAGAGACGTCCGAATCCTCCAGTGTCTGCCTGTCGGAAACGAATACGGAAACCCCGCTTCCGGCCTTGTACTGGGCCAGCGACTGCCCGATGGTGCCGCTGTAGACCTCGGTCAGCTGTTTGCCGGACTCCTGCTTGTACAGCGCGCAGAGTTCGGAGAGCATTTTTTTGTAGCCCATCCCCGTGGTCACGGCTGTCTCGGCCAAGGCCGGTACGACGCTCAGGCCCAACATGACCAGCGCCAGAATCCATCGTTTCATTGCAGTTCCTCCCTGTGCGGCAATCACCGCGGGTTCAGTCTTCCGCCAGCTTGCCATCTTCAAGGTTCAGAACGCGATCCGCCAGAAAGCGGCGTTCCGCGTCCGAATGGGTCACATACAGGATGGGGACGCCGAACCGTTCCGGGATCGCCTTGATGTAGGCCATGATTTCTTCTCGTTTGCCCCGATCCAGCCCCGTCAACGGTTCATCCATGAGCAGCAGCTCGGGACAGGCCAGCAGGGCGCGCCCCACGGCGACACGCTGTTTTTCGCCTCCGGACAGATCGGAAGGCGTGCGGTGCAACAGCCGTCCCAGACCCAAAAGCGCGACCACGTCTTCGAACGATACCCCGGACGGGCCCCGGAACCGCCGCCCGAACAGCATATTCGAGCGCACGGACAGATGCGGGAACAGCCGGACGTCCTGAAAAACATACCCGATCCGCCTCCGTTCGGGCACGAGGCATACGCCCTGTTCCGCATCGAACCAGACTGCCTCACGGCAGGTGATTCTCCCCGCATCAGGCCGAAGCAACCCGGCAAGGCATTGCAGTAAGGTGGTCTTACCCGAACCGGACGCCCCCCACAGTACCGTGATGCCGCGGGAAGCGAGCACAAAAGAAACCTGAAGCGCGAATGCTTCAAGTTGTTTCTGGATGGACACCTGCAACACCCGTATGCTCCGAAAAAAAGTCTTTCCTTCCTAAAATGCCATAAGAGGACGGAAAAACAATCCGGGTAGGTTTTCGTCAGAATTCGTGACTCAGAGAGGGGAAAGGGAAGTGCGTATGCGCGAGACGCCCTTGAGAACCGTCCACAGTCTTCTGGAACTGTTGATTTTCCTAAAAACTTGATCAGTCCAGATACCCTGATTAGGTAAATAGCATTCATGAAAATAGCAGAGCAACGCCAAAAGGAATTCCTTTTGGCGTTGCTCTGCTATTTTCTATAGGCGTAGAATTGTAAAGGCTCTATGTCCCTATCTACTTATGGCTTAGGTACCAACGCCATACTTCCAAAGAGGCAAATCTGTACACAAGGTCCGCAACCATCACAGCTTGCGGAGTCCACAACCGGAATACCGTTTTCCCCTAGGCGGATAGCCTGATAGCCACTATCGCAGCACGAAGTTACACACTTACCGCAACGATGACAGGTTATTTGCTCTACCGCTGCGAACATCCGACGTGAACGGTTCAGATTTTTGTACTCCTTGAAATATGGAAGGGAGCGCCCCACCAGATCGGTAGGAGAATTCATGCCCTTACGCTCCAAGTATCCCTGTAGCCCTTCACAGAATTTTTTGATGATGTCATAGCCATTTTCCATAACTGAGGAACATACCTGTACAGTGTCCGCACCGACAAGCATGGACTCCACAGCGTCTTGCTATTCATAGATACCGCTGATACCGGAAATAGGCAGGTCTACGGTTTTGGCTACTTGCGCCACGCAACGTAAGGCGACAGGTTTTACCATGCGGCCCGATAATCCGCCGAAGGAGCTTTTGTTATCAACGTTAAGCAATGAAGCGAACGTCTCAATATCGGGGAAGGAGCTTATTGTATTGATCGTAGAAATGCCATCTGCGCCCCAGTGTTTGCAGGTGAGTGCTCCTTAGATTGTTCACGGGCGGCAGTTTGACATACACAGGGAGGGTAGTGGATTGACGGACCCAGCCAAGGACCTTTGCCATGAGGAAGGGATGCATCCCGATTTCGGACAATCCACCAAGCTCAGCACTGCCGTGGGGACAGGAAAAGTTGAGTTCCAGCGCATCGGCCCCGTCTGCGGGCACAGCGCGGGAACTCCCTTCCATTGTGCCTCAAGGGGAGAACCGCCACATAACAGGCTGGCGATGAGGACATGCTGGGGAATTTCTGCTTGATTGCCGAGATGTCCCCCAGCCAAGCATGTACGATCTTTTGTGTGATGCGCTCAATGTTGGTGAACGCCATGAGCCGGTTGCCTATATGGATGCTTTGTATTCAGGGGGTTACATTGTGTAACGCATTGGGCTCATCTTGGGCGAGCGTTTTGATGACGGAACCTCCCCATCCCGCGTCAAAAGCCCGTTCAATCATTTCCCGTGAACCTGTGGGAGGTGCCGAGGAAAGCACAAAAGGGTTCAGGTAATGGATGCCAGCGGCTTCTATACCCAACACTGCGGTCATAAGGAAAACTCCTTGTTCCGACAGAGGATTTAAACTTTTCGCATAGATCGGATCAAGCGAAAAGTCAGGGCAGGTTGCCAGAGAAAGGCTCTTGCAGTCGCGCCTTGGAGAGGAGGTACTAACCGTACAGCTATAGCGTTGGATAGTGTATGGAAAGAATACCGAAGAACACAGGATGTATCATCCAGGGTATCAGGGAATAGCTCTCTCCATATTGCCGTGGAACTATTTCTACGGTTATACCGCTGTATTGTACTCGCCCCTAGCACGGTAAGTCTAGCGTCCGTAAAAGCCTACCGCGAGTATATTTTGAGGACATCTGCTGAGGGCTTCTCTGTGGCCAGCAATTTCTTCCTTGATGCTGCTCCATCCTGTGACCTCCAGAGCATGGCAGGTCCACTGGACAATGTTGCGGAAGCGGAGCTATTTCGTATGGCAGTTTACATTGACTCCATCGAACATCTTTCTCTTTTTTACGGAATTTGGCCAACAATGCCCGTGGATATGAGGAATTCGTCTAATAGAGGCAATAAGTTGGCATTTTCAGGCGGGACAAGTAATGGATGCATTACCATCTGCACATCCGGTATCAGATTGACTGATGTGCCCCTCTCGACCGGGAAATTATTTTGTACTTTTATGAGCAAAAATTACTGAAAAGACACAGATTGTTTTTTTCCATCAGTTACGCTATTCTTGCTGTGATATACAATGGCTATTTGCAGACAGTGTCGAGGAATTATGCAATATTACATGTGTGAATGTAGAAAATCCATATGATGAATTCTGCACCAATTTGAAACAGCATCATCTTGCTACTGAAGAAAGGAAACGTTTTTCGGACTCTCTAGATTTGCGTCGGAACTTTCGGGATCTGAAGTAGTTTTTCTATTATAAATCAATGAATGTCAGTGTTATTTTGTCCTTTTAGGCAACCTCGTCGCATTGAAGGGTGATACAGTTTCTCAGGGTAAATATGCACAGGGTGTTCTCCTATAGGGTGTAGAATTTCAGAAGATTCGGTCTGTGTGTGATGTTTGTCCATCAAAAATCAGAGGTTGAGTCTGCCTCACACAATATAGGCAAGGGAGAGTCAGTTTTTTCTCTTCCGGGCGCAGTCAGTCATTTCTTTGGTGAGCAGCAATGAAATCTCGAAAAATACCCTTGGAATTTCTGCTGTACAGAAGGCTGCCGTAGATAGTCTGACGGTTGGTATGCGCTATATGTGAGCAAGGCTGCAGTGCTGGAGAAGAAGGCGTTTTGGCTTCATTTGCTTTTTTTGGGGCTTCTGACTGGCAGTTTTTAGCCGCGACAGGTGCTGACGGTGAAGAAACCAAAGTTCCCGATGGTTGGCACAGTAAAAAATGAAACTACACTCGAGAGGGGAGGCTTTTGGGGACGTGCGTGATGTCAATCATAAAGTTTTTTTTGTGTGAGCACAACATATTGAATATTATGCTAAAAGATAGTTAGAAACTTAAGGCCATCCAGCAACTGCTAGGCCTTGGTAAAGATAAAATCCGCGCTCTTTTGAATTCGTTCATTGAGCGCGGTTTCGTTACCAAAGAAGGCCGAGGAAGAGCGACGTCTACAGTTGAAACCGTCATCATGGAGTTCCGCACCAGGCGAACCTATACCCGGTTGCTTGCCTACTGCCGTGATGGGGGACTGCCTGAACCTGAAAATCTTGAATAGGCGATCTGATTTCTGGATGGGCTTTCGCGGCCTTTGTCGCTTGGAGAACACGCAGGAGCTACCTTGCCTTCCAGAGATTGCCTCGAAACGCCGCTCGGATGACAGGGGCTCCCTCTAATCTGCTGAAGAGGGGAACGGTGGTGAAGCACTGGTCGGGGAACAGGCTCTTGTTGTGTGTTGTCTGCTTCGAGAATATTCCTTTGCCATATCCTTGTTGGTACGGATAACATCTCCCCGATAGGAAAGGTATTGAGGAGGTGTGCCGTTGGCTCGTCCCAGGCATTCGTCAGATGTAACCGTTTATAGGCATGAGCTTTTCCCCTATCCTACTGCCGGGAATATAGACGGGCTTGGAGTGTCCATATGTTTCGTACCCTTTCGTTGATTCGTGGTTTCGGCCTAATTCCTTTGTTTACTTCCGGTGATCCAGTTGCTCTGCTCGAATGGTGCCGCGTGGTTTGGGAAGGCGGTTGCCGTATCGTTGAACTAGATGGCACACAGATCAAGCAGGATTGTATCGGTAAGCTTCGTGGGAAACTGCCGAATATGGCCTTCGGAGTACGAGTCATTACTGTCCACCCAACAGGTTATCGCGTTTGGAGATGCCTCATATCTTTCCCTGACGATCGTGATGCCACACTGGTGCGTTGCACAAAAGCGCAGGAAGTCTGGTGTTTCTGGAATGTTCGTCCCATCGGTTCTAGATGCTGCCGGGCGGCTTGGGCCGGGATGCTGTGATGTTTCCGTTCAAGCCGTGGAAAACCGCGCCCGCCTTTGCGGAAAGTACCACCATCTCCAGTTTATTTTCCGGGGTAAGCTGTTCGATACCGAGGTCAGCACCTGTCTCACCTCCCCATTGACGGGATGAAACTGTTGCATGTGGGCATCTATGTAGGGGATGATGCTGAAGCTCTTGTGGGATTTAGCTGCTATCACACGGGGAAAGCTAGTGAACAGGTCTTGCAGTCTTTTCGTCGGGGAAGGCTTGGAATTTATGAAACGGAACGTCCCGTGTAAGGGGACATATCGCTACGGTACCTTTTCGGTTGCCTGACAGTGTAGGCAGCTTGAGGAGGAAGATTTTGAGCTGAATTATGGTTCGGCGCACTACGATGCCTACGGGACGCTTTTATTTGTGTATCTGAAAGTTGAATGGGGCGGGCTTCGTATCCACCTTCAAAAATATTGAGAAGATCGTGGTTCTGTTTGAACCGTTGGATAGAAGACCAGCTCTTCGGCTCTTTCTCGGCTTGAATTTCATCATGGGATTGCCCTCTTTCCGTGCAGGGTACCCGCCGCATCATGCTCACAGCAAAAGAGGTGAATTCTAGATTGGCTAGAGTCCACATGTTTGGTGATTTTATTTATTTTGTCCTTTGTAATAGTTTATTTTAATTGAATTATTCAGAATGTAGATATTCTCCCTCGAAAAGTTTGGAGGAATTTACAACTGATGCCAAATAGTTCTGTGGTTCAAGTGGAGAGTTTTTTAGGGGGTCTCACCTCAGAAGGGAATCCTTTCCAAGTTTATAGGGGAGGGCGTGGTGGCCTTCCGCATGGGTTTTGGAGAAGTGAGCATATATATGCCCATAGACCTGAATACTCATCAGACCACAGGCAGAGGCCCTTTCCGCATCCGGTATAATTCCACGCGATTGTAGGAGCAAGTTTGGATGTACGGAACGCTAAGGGCAGACACCACCTGGCAGATGAAAGAACGCCGTCCAAAACATTTATCACCCCTTCTTTGGTTTGGGCGAGGTTTTAACGTTTGGGAGTCATTGTTACTTTCTGTATTCGGATCATTTGGCTTAGATTTTATATTTTTTTGAAACAAATGAAGGAGCAGCTGCGGCCTACGTCACCCTCCTTACAGGGAACACGTCCATGCCCCTGACGGAAACAGAAAAATCCTTTGTGTGCTCATGGATAAGGAACTGAAACAGCTTGAGACTGAATGACTGGGCTTCACCGCCAAAATCCTGCGGAAGCCGGACGGCGCTGGAGTAGAGCAGCCGTTCGTACTGCGCGGCTGGCAAAAGGCGATCATACGCGAGGCCTACGACACGGAAGACGGGGAAAGGCGGCATGGTATGTCAGGCCGTGAGTTGGCGCAGTTCGGCGCGGATCGTGACCTTGTACAATTATCGGTTCGTAGCCAGAAAGGTTTGTGGAACTGCACGGCAGGATGGCTATCGCTGGTCTGAAGTTCGACCGCTAGCGCATCGACGACATGGTGCGGCCTCTGAGCAAGGAAGGTGTGGACGCATGATTTGAAAGCGGGGACGAACCTGTGCCCGGAGGGGGGGGGATGAGCCCGCACGGGCGGCTTCCGGGATATGAATCCAGCGGTGGAAATGCTGGAGGATGTGCTTGCTGAGGAACCATGTGTCACAGGCTCACTCCGTTCTGACCATGTGCGCCTTGAGTGTGCGGGTGCAGCAGGACGCACACGGGAACTGCAAACCTGACAAGATTCAGAAGTAGGGGCCGGGTTGATGGAATTGTCGCGTTGGCGATGGCCATGAACGCTTTCTCCACGCCGATAGAAAACGCCATCGCTGTTTTCCACGCAGTCCTGCATACGGATATGGCCGGTGAAATGGTCGCCAACTACGAACTGAGCGACATAGACGTGGATGTTGAGCTTCCCGACTATACGAAACTGGAAAAGCCACTGCTTGAAGCCTTCACGCTTGACTCCACGGCCTGCGCTGCGTGCACATACATGTGGGGTGTGGCGCAGGAGGCGAAAAAACATTTCGGCGATGCCATTGAGGTGGTGGAATACCGCTATAATACCATCGAAAACATAGCGCGTATCAAAAAATGGGCGTGGCACAGCTTCCCAGCCTTTATCTCAACGGGGAACTGAAATACTCGTCGATCATCCCTCATCCGGACGACCTGCTCAGGGAGATCGAGGAGGTGCTCTAATGGTGCCTTTAAGCCCCGTTCCGCTCCACATCATCACCGGGTTTCTGGGCTCGGGCAAGACGACGCTGCTGAATCGCCTTCTTCATGTTGCGGTCGAACAAGGAAAAAGGATAGGCGTCATCGTCAATGAATGGGGGCGGGTTAATATCGACAGCAGCCTTATAGCTCATGACGGCATTGAGCTTGAGGAGCTCAACAACGGGCAGCTTTTTTGCAGTTGCTTGTCCGCCGATTTCGTGCAGGCGCTCGTCCTCTTCGCACAGCATCCTCTGGATGTCGTCTTCGTCGAGACCTCCGGCATGGCGAATCCCCTTCCGCTCAAAGAACTGCTCGCTGAGATGGAGAAACGGACAGGGCATCACTATGACTATCAGGGCATGACGGCGCTGGTGGACCCGGAATCCTTCCTTGATTTGGCCGAGGTCGTCAACGCCGTCGAGGAACAGATCATCGGCAGCCAGCGTGTCATCATCAACAAAGTGGATCTTGCCTCTCCGGAGACTGTGCGCCGGGTTCGGGAAAAAGTCCAAACGCTTAACCCGTCAGCCGAGATCCTCGAAACAAGTTACGCGCAGGTGGAGCGTTTTTTGGAACGTGCGCTGCGTCAGCCATCCACAGGGATGTTCGTTCTACGGCATATCAAAGAAGCTTATGGAAGGCCGGTTCATCATATCATCAGGACGAAGGAGGGCATAGCTCCGGAAAATATGGCGGCCTTCGTCAGGGAAATTCTCCCCGGCGCATTTCGCATCAAGGGAATCGTCCGGGATCGGGATGGTAGCTGTTTTTATGTTGACGGCGTCAATGACAACGTGACGTGGAGATCCGTTCAGGCCACGGGGGACGAATCCAAGATCGTCATCATTGCGAAAATGGGCAAGGCGCTTGAACCGAAGATACGATCGGCTTGGAAGGCGTGTTGCGGCGTTTCCTTCACTGTAGAATAGGAGCTTTCACCAACTTGGGGCTTGTTTCATTTTGAAAAACACTTTTAACCGAGTATCAATTGAAAAGGAGTTTTCCCGTTCGGAGCAGCTTGAGAAGCCTCCCTTTTTATTGACGTTTGGCGCATCCACGCTGATACGCTTACCGGGACAACCCGTTACCAAGAAGAAGGCCCACTCCATGAATGTTGAGGTTATAAAAAACGGGAAACATCATCGTTTTCAGGTTAAGCAGGGAAGCAATCTGATGGATTTCCTGCTCAAAGCCGGAATGATGACGGGTACGGAGTGCGCCGGACGCGGTATCTGCGGAAAATGCCGTGTCCTCGTGCACTCCGGAGAAGTGCCCCACGCCGCATCCGATGGAGCATCACAACTTCATCACAATACGGGTTACATTCTTGCCTGTCAGAGTTTCGTCAGGGGCGATCTTATCGTTGAGGTCCCCTCCTCGGAGGAGGCCGTCGACAGGAAGGTGGGCCTACACCAGCTCCCGCAAACATATGCCGTCGCCGATGCGCCTGTGAAAAAACGGTTTCTTTCCTTGGCAAAACCGAGTTTGCAAGATCAACACCCTGATTTTGAACGGATTCTTGAGAAAATAGGCATTACCGGAAATGCCCCTCTTCGCCTGTTGCAACATTTGCCGAAAACGCTGCGGGATTCCGGTTTCAATATAACGGTGGTATTCGCCGGAAATCAGCTGCTCGATGTTGAACCCGGCGACACGTGGGGCACCGGCTATGGCTTTGTTTTCGATATCGGAACAACGACGATCGCGGGCTACCTCATTGATTTATATTCCGGTGACGTGCTTGGCGTTGATGGCAAAGCCAACCCGCAACGGATTCTCGGCGCGGACGTGCTGAGCCGGGTTGCCTCTGTAACCGAACGGTTCGACAACCTCAGCACATTACAATCTCTGATCCTTGCAGAGATCACACAATCAATGCGAGGGCGTTCTTGAAGAACGCGGTATTGCGGGTTCTTCCGTGTACAGCCTCGTTATCGTAGGCAATACTACAATGACGCATCTCTTTTTGGGGATTGATCCCAGAAATTTGGCGTTGTCCCCCTTTATTCCCTGTTGCCGCAAACGGATTACCCTCAAGGGAAGTGAACTGGCATTGCCGATGCATCCGGAAGGAGACGTATCCGTCCTCCCTAACATCTCAACCTACCTGGGATCGGATATTCTCAGTGTCATCTTAACCACCGGGATGCACACGCAGGAAGGATACTCTCTAGCCGTGGACATCGGCACGAATGCGGAAATCGTCCTCTCCGGCAAAGGCCGGATACTTGCCTGCGCGGCGGTAGCAGGGCCGGCGTTCGAAGGAGCGCACATCCACAACGGTATGTGTGCCGGTGATGGTGTCATTGAGGCCGTTCGCATGATAGGCAGCGATATTTGCTTGAAAGTGATCGGAAACACGCCGCCCAAAGGCATTTGCGGTTCCGGCCTTATCGACGTGATAGTCACCTTGCTTAAAGCCGGGCTGCTGGATCAGCGAGGGCGGTTGGCTGATGGAGAAAAAACGGTTCTGCCGCCTTTTCTCAAGAACAGGATACGAGTGCGGGATGCTATGCGGGAATTCGTTTTCCTGTTCGCGGGCGAGCAGGGGAACGGACAGGATATCGTTGTTACCCAAAAAGACATACGTGAACTCCAGTTGGCCAAAGAAGCCGTCGCGGCAGGCATTCGTGTGTTAACTGAGGAAATGGGAATCGACGCGGCCCGGATCGACCGCGTATTCTTGGCGGGAGCCTTTGGCAATTACATCAACAAAGAACATGCCGTGGCCTTGGGAATGTTTCCGGATATCAAGGCCGACACGATCCTTTCCGTAGGCAATGCCGCTGGAGAAGGCGCCCGCCGAAGTCTTCTTTCAATAACGCAGCGGGAAACCATTGATCGGCTCTCGGCCACCGTGCAGGCCCTTGAACTCTCCGCGCACCCGGCATTCAACGCGAACTTCTTGCATGAACTCAACTTTCCACCTGTCGAATCTGTACGGGCAGAGCAAATATGATGGAAATGAACCTCGCACCAAGCTCGCGTGAACGGGTTAAGCGGCTGCTCCGGCGGAAGCCCGTGGAAGGTGCCGTAAAGGGAGAACTCTGCCTTGATACCAGCATCATCCGCCATACGCTGGGATGCGAAAGGATCGGCTTTGAAGAAAAAGTCCATTTTGTTCAGTGGATTGGTTCGGACATCATTTGCCTGACGCCGGCCTCTCTCGGCTTTCCGGGTGGTCTTGTCCAGCCCGACGAGAGCCTCCTTACGGAGGCTGCTCTCTGGATTCAGCAAACAAAACTGTTTACTTTCGTTATGTTGGACGGTGTATTCGAACTCGGCGTCCGCACCTTCGGATTCCAATCCTTTTTGCGTCAAATGCAAAAAAAATCCTGATGAAATCAAAAAATTCTCTGACTCTGTCGAGGAAAACAACAAAAATTTTACAGCGAAACTGGCCGAACATGGCGTTGACGGCATCCTCATCGCCGATGATATCGCATACCAAGACGGCCTCCTATTCAGCCCCAGGACATTTCGTGAGTTGTTCCTCCCTTCGCTTTCAAGACAGGTTGAATACATTGCCTCAAAAGGGATACCGGTATTTTTTTCATTCCGACGGCAACTATCATGCGATTATTCCGTCTCTTATTGAAGCAGGTTTCGTTGGCTTGCACTGTATCGACAAAAACTGTGGAATGTATCCGGACGCACTCTTCAAAGAATACAAAGATTCCTTCTGCCTATGGGGGACAATTGATGTGGCGGAAGTCCCTCTCTTGCACACCCAGGAGGCTTCCGAGATACATACCGAGTTGAGTTACATAAAAGCATTAATGAACAATAACCGGCTTATCCTTGGAACAACAAGTGGACTCTATCCCGGTATTGATATCTATAGATTAGTAAAATTTTTAAGAAGACTTTGATGTGGGCGTAATCCGATAAGAGAGCATAATCCGGCAAGCACGGGGTAAACTCTGGATCGCCAACGTCTTACCCTTACTGTGCACACGGCACCCAAAACATAGGAGCATGATTAAGGAAAGCCCCGGCCAGTTGATACTGACGGGACTTTTGCAGTCTCCTCGGGACCTTTTTGAGATCGCGTGCAGGTACTCGGACGCTTGCAGAATTTCCACCCACTAGACACAGCTTTCTTAGAAAACGGAAGCGAAGGGCAGAAAATACGATGGATTATATGGATTATGCAGAACTTTCCTGCTGCCGCCTCCGTTCTTTCATGGCGGCTTTGTTTTGATACATGGCGTCGTCCGCGCGTTTGAAGACGTTGGCGAAGACCAGATCCGTTTCGCTGTTGTAGATGGCGATTCCGCGGGCGATCGAAACCTGGGTGTCCGCCCGGGCGTTTCGGTTGTATCCGTCGATTTCTTTCTGCAATTTTTCAAGGAGTTCCGGATAATGGTCGAAGTCGCTTTTTTCCAGAATGACCACAAACTCGTCGCCGCCGATACGGTACACCGGGCTGTGCTGGAACGTCTTGCAGATGAGACGGCAGGCGCTGATGATCAGCATGTCTCCGAAGTCGTGCCCATAGGTATCGTTGACCTTTTTTAACCCGTTGATGTCCAGTACCACCACGGCGAACTCAGGCTTGCCCTGCCGCATCTCCTCTTCAAAGCGTGATTCGGTATCTTGATAGGCCGTCTTGTTCTTTACGCCGGTCAAGGCGTCCCTGTATGCAAGCCCGTTGATATAGCTGATATATTTTTGCAGATGCTCCACCGTTTGCTGAAAGCTTTCCGCGAGTGTCCCCACTTCATCCTTTGTCTGCTGCGTGAGGCAGACGCTCAAATCTCCGGCAGCGATTTTTTTCGCCGCCTCGTTCAGCTCCCGTAATGGCCGGGTCAAACGGCGGGTCATGATCACGGTCAGCAGCACTGAAAAGGTCGCGATGACGATGAGCGCAACGCTGATTTGCAGTGTCAGGTTGTTTCTGGCCGCATTGATTTCCGATACTGGCGAGGTTATCGCCAGTTTCATCCCGTTGCTCAGGGTGCGGAATGCCATTTTTTTGTCTTCGCCCCGCCATGTGTAGGAAAACAGCGAACTGCCGCTGGTCCCGTTTTGTATTTCCAGAGCGACCGGCCGTAACGCGCCGTCCGCCGAGTCAAGCGGCGTCCCAAGCCCGAATTCCCGATGGCACATGATGTTCGCCGCCTTGTCGGTCAAGAAGGCGTATCCGTTTTGATAAACCCGCATTCCCTTCACGATGTCCGTGATGACGCTGAAGTCGATGTCCATTCCCACGACGCCTACCGTCTGATTATTCATATAAAGGGGAATGACAAAGGAGATCATCTGCACGTTGATGTTCTTGTTGAGATAGGGATGCATCCATGTGGCTTTCCCGTTTCTGATCGGGATGTAGTACCAGCCTACATGTTCGGTATCCTCCGGGCTGAATCTGGAGAAGTCGGTGGGGAGGTGCTGCCGGAAACTGCCGTCAAGCGCCGTTTTGCTCCAGAACAAGCCCGATGTCGGCGGCGTAAATTCGGGATTGAAGCGGACGTAGACCGCCATTGCCCCTTCTGTGTTGCTGGCGGCGTTCACCGCGACCGCTTCCAGTTTTTGCGTATAGGCATTGATGTACTCACTGTCGGTTTTGAGGCGCTCCACACTCTCAAGCTGCTCTATGGAGTAGACGGCCAGCGTCTTGACCGATTGCTGGATTCTCGAGAGCAGCGCATTGATTTCCTGGGTTTTTTCTTTGCACATGAGGTTCATGATTTTTACCGAATCCTCATCCACCACATGCTTGGCGTTCAGAATTCCCGCTCCTCCGATCACGCTTGAGGAGAGGAGAATGCAGCCAAGAATCAAGACAATAAATTTGGTCTGGATGGATTTCATCTCTATGCCTCCCCGTGTGTGATTCGCCGTTCGTCGGTTAAAAGACGTTTGTGTTCCCTATTGGGGCGATCCGGCCGCAAGCGGATGTTCTTGAGCATGATTCAGGAAGGCAGTCGTTGGCTTGACGAATAACATGAGGATATGGTTGGCAAATACGTTGAGGGGGGCAGGCCGGAACGTGCTTGGTGTCCTCTGTGCAGTGGGGATATGATGCGGATGTGCGCAAGGAAGGGAGAAGGAGTATGAGTATCCGGCAGCAAAACAGAGAGGGGTGGAGGGTACCGCTTTCAGGATATAGGGAGCAGGAGTTCAGCTCCGGCACTTTTTTTATGGATGGGCTGCC
>UMFB01010636.1_pt1 | contig 16971 bp, 12 predicted proteins | sample 1964921 | NCBI WGS metagenome assembly UMFB01 (sample SAMEA4836037, study PRJEB28245) | human gut metagenome | biome: gut microbiome; material: fecal sample | place: Denmark | collected 2008
TGTGCCATACGAAGCCCCTGTCTTACTGCACGGTATGTCGCCTGACGGAAGTCTCCACCTTCTGTATGCTTCTGATGTGCCCGTCCTGCTGCCAGCGTGATCTTGATATCTGTGATCGGTGCTCCTGTTAAAACCCCTCTATGATCTCTTTCTAATAAATGTGTTATGATCAGTCTCTGCCAATTCTTATCCAATACATCTTCGCTGCACTGTGTGTCGATAACAACTCCACTTCCCCTCTCCAGCGGTTCCATCAACAAATGTACTTCTGCATAATGTCTTAACGGTTCAAAATGCCCAACACCTTCTACAACATCTGCTATCGTCTCTTTGTATACAATATTGCCCTGTCCAAATTCCACATCTACATCAAAGCGTTCTTTGATCAGACTCTTTAGGATCTCCAATTGAACCTCTCCCATGATCTGCACCTGAATCTCTTGTAATTCTTCATTCCAGATGATGTGAAGTTCTGGTTCTTCTTCTTCCAGCTGCCGAAGTTTTGGAAGTATCACGCTTGCACTTGTCTCTTCTGGCAATATCATCTGATAAGTAAGTACTGGCTCTAACACAGGTTCATATCCGCCCTGCTCTGCTCCCAGACACTGCCCAGGGATCGTATCTGAAAGTCCTGTAACCGCACAGATTCTTCCTGCCTGCAGTTCATTTACTGTCTCATACTTTTCTCCCGAATAGATACGGATCTGATTGATCTTTTCATCACTTTCTATAATAACTGTTTTTACCTTTAAATTTCCACCTGTTACTTTCAAATGTGTCAGACGATTTCCATTTTCATCTCTTGTGATCTTAAATATACGTGCACCAAATTCCTCTGGATATTCTCTTTCTTTTGTATAAAATGCAAAATCACTCAGAAATTCATTGACTCCTTGAAGTTTTAACGCTGATCCAAAAAAGCATGGGAAAATCTTACGTTCTGCGATCATTTCCCGAATCTTGGATTCCGTGATCTCACCTGATTCCAGATAATGATCCAGTAACGCCTCATCTTCCATAGCGATCATCTCATAAAACTCATCACTGCCCTTTTCTCCAAAATCAATACATCCGCTGCTTAAACGTTCCTGTAATTCTTTCAATAATTGATCTTTTTGTGTTCCGTCCTGATCCATCTTGTTAATAAATAAAAATGTTGGGATCTTATATCTCTCAAGCAGACTCCATAATGTCAAAGTATGGCCCTGCACACCATCTGCTCCGCTGATCACAAGAACCGCATAATCAAGCACTTGCAGGGCTCTCTCCATCTCCGCAGAAAAATCCACATGTCCTGGTGTGTCAAGCAAAGTAAGATCCATCTCATTCATTGAAACCTCTGCCTGCTTGGAAAAAATGGTAATTCCTCTGGACCGTTCTAGTTCATAAGTATCTAAAAATGCATCTCCATTATCCACACGTCCGATTTTTCTCAAATTCCCTGCAGTATATAAAATTGCCTCTGATAGTGTTGTCTTCCCGGCATCTACATGAGCCAGAATACCAGTTACTATGTGCTTTTTATTCTTCATAAATTTCTTTTTCCTTTTTTCGTATTCACTGTAAATAAGTATAACACATATCCTGTTTTCATGTTAACCGAATACATCCATAAGATTATTTGACAAATTTTTCTTCTATGTTATAATCAAAAATTAGTGCTCTTCTTTCCATGTATACCAGAATCTGGTATAATGAAAGTTAATAAAGAGACGGCATACAAACCACAAGGCATACGAAAGGAGTTTCTTATGAGAGATGCTTTACGGGATGAAATGATCAAGAAAATATGCGTCAGAGATACAGATAATATATTAGATGTCGGTTGCGGTGATGGTACCTTTTTACATGAACTGACACGCTGGAAGGATGTTGAAGGATATGGCATCGATGAATCTGAGGATAAGATTCTTATCGCAAAGCAAACTTGGCCAGAACTTCATTTTGAGACAGGTTATAGCGATTTTCTTTCTTTTGATGACAACAGCTTTCGTGTGATCACTGTATGTGACGATTTCCACACCTTTAAAGATCCACAGAAGTTTGTTAATGAAGCATTTCGTGTCTTAGTTCCTGGCGGAAGACTTTATATTGGAGAATCTGCCCTTCCTGAGGCATTGCGAGTTGTTTCTAATATTCCATCCTATCTGACTTCTGGTGATGATCGCAGACATTCTACTTATGAGACTTTAGAATATTTTAAGAATGCAGGGCTTACCAAATTCCGTGTATATAAGAAGAAACGTCTACTTCTTATCTCTGCAAAGAAACCATTAGAATAAATTCCAGAACTTAAAATGGAGCTGATACGATCTGTATCAGCTCCGTTTTTCTTATACTTTAAACAACCATCCAAGATATTTATCTTTTGTTATTTTTCTGATCGTTTTTTTCCCTAAAAGTTTCTCCATCTTTTTTCTTGCTGTATTGTTGATCCTTACCTTGTCATCTTTTGTTACGCATAGATCTGGGAACATGACACACCACCAGTTGTGCCCTTTTGCTGCTCCCAGATCGATTCTTACTGCATCGTAAATACCTTCTGGAAATGTATATTGGCCATAGTTTTTCTCTGGAAATTTTTCTTGTACAAAATGTACGTTTACCTTTTGTTTCACTCCCTCTTTCTTTAATATTTCCTGTGCTGTATTTTTTATTCTGTTTTTTTGCATTTTTAAGATTTTAAATGCTTCTTCCTTCGTTTTTGCTTCACTCAATTCTGGACTGATCTGATCGATCACGACATCTCTTACTTTCAATTTATATGTCTGATCCATCCTGCTGTTACTATTAGCTCTCACATGAAATCGAATCAGATTGCTTTTCAGATTTTGCTGTATTATGTTATTGGATTTTCTTTGTCCTGCCACAAAAATCATACATGCTATGGCCAGAAACAGAATCCCTTTGATCATGTTTTTTCTACTCATATTCAGAGGATGTCCTGTTTTTTTCTTTTTATACACAACCTCTTTCTAATTGTCTGAAAATTTATACAATATCAATAACATTTTCTTAAAATTCAGGGTTGACGAATCTGACCAGTTATAGTAACCTAATATCCATGAGGTCATATGACTGACGGAGCACGTGGAATCAACCACATGGGAGTATGATCATTAATCGCCGGCCGTCTGGGCAATCTTGTCTGGACGTGCGGCGTTTTTTAGTTTGTTACTACATTTTTGACAGAAAAAATATCTGTCAGCCCTAAAAAATCACTCAATTTTTCTCTTTTTAAATTTTTCACTTGACACGCTCCACTGTCCAGATTTTCACTAAAAGATAAAAAAGAATCCTGATCGTTCAGGATTCTTTTTTAATCTACATCTCATAAATAACACATTCATACGGTTTCATTTTTAACGTATTTCCAATGACAGTTGTCTGTTCATAATTCACAAATACAACATTTTCATAGTCTTCTGATAATTCAATATCTTTTTCCTTAGAACTAAAGTTACAGATCAATACCAGTTTCTGACATCCATAAGACCTGCTATATGAAAAAATATGATCTTCTTTTTCATACATTGATCTGAAATCACCATATGTTAGTATCTCATTATATTCTTCTGATTTATAAAATGCGATCAATCGCTTGTAAAAATTCAGGATTGATCCATATTCTTTTTCTTCTTCTGCGACATTCACCACTTTATAGTTTTCATTAACTGGCATCCAAGGTTTCCCTTTTGAAAATCCCGCATTTTCTTCCGAACTCCATTGCATTGGTGTTCTCGCATTATCTCTGCTGTGATGTCTTGCGATCTCCAATGCCTGTTCTTTGGACATTCCTGCCTTCAATGCGATCTGATACTGATTGATCGTTTCCAGATCATTAAATTCATCATATTTCCATTGACGATTGCTCATCCCGATCTCTTGCCCCTGATATAGGAAAGGCAGACCTCTCTCACAGAAAATGATCGTTGCAAGTGCTGATAAGCTGTAAAATCCATAATCTTCTTCTGGGATAAACAGACTTGCCCCTCTTGGCTGATCATGGTTCTCAATGATATTCGCTTCAAACCCTGCCTTGGCAACAATCTCTTGATTATGAAAAGTTTCCTCTCTCCATTCATCAAATGGCTGTGGCCAGTCATAGTTCATATAATTTTTGCCTTTCCGATAGGCATGACATGGTTCAAATGCAAAAATCGTAGAAAAATATCCATCTTCACCGATAAATCGTGGAAGAATATCTTCTTTTACAAACATAGCCTCCCCAACGGTCAGTGCATCATATGGTTCAAAGCAACGATGCTTCATCTCCATCAAGAAATCTCCGATTCCTTCGACTTTTCCTGTGATCTTATATACATCTGCGAGTCCATCTGGACCGTCTGGTTTCAGATCACTCCATGTCAGATCTTTCTTTATATTCATGATCGCATCAATCCGAAAGCCTGAAAGTCCTTGGTCCATCCACCAACAGATCATCTCATAAATCTTCTCACGAACAATCTCATTCTCCCAATTCAGATCTGGTTGTTCTTTTGCAAAAGAATGCAAATAAAATTTATTGTCATACCCTGGGATCTTCTCCCAGACACTGCCTCCAAAATAAGATCTCCAGTTGGTCGGTGGCTGCCCATCTTTCCCGTCTTTGATATAAAAATATGATCCATATTCCCCTTCTGGATCTGCCATTGCCTTCTGAAACCATTCATGTTCACTGGAACAATGATTCACAACGAGATCCATCAGAATATACATATTTCTTTTCTTTGCTTCCTTGATCAATTGTTTCATTTCATCCATTGATCCAAACATCGGATCGATCGCATAATAATCGGAAATATCATAACCGTTATCCACCATCGGAGACTGATACATCGGAGATATCCACAAAATATCAATCCCTAGGTCTTTTAAATAATCTAACTTGCTGATAATTCCAGGAATGTCGCCGATTCCATCACCATTTGTATCCTTAAAACTCTTTGGGTAAATTTGATATGCAACTTTGTTATGCCACCATTTTTTATTCATCATAATTCTTCTAAACTCCCATTTGCGGTTTCTACTAACATCTTCATAGCTTCTACCGGATATCTGCCGTGAGCGGTTTCCCCCGTCAGCATCAATGCATTCGCTCCTTGATGAACTGCATGATAAATATCATTTACTTCAGCTCTTGTTGGATAAGGGTTTCGGATCATAGAGTCTAGCATCTGTGTAACTACCATGAAATTTTTGTTATGTTCTTTGCATACCTTTGCAATATATGCCTGCACTTTGGGGAGTTTGGATAATGGCATGACATTTCCTAAGTCTCCTCTTGCTATAACAATATAATCACAGTATGGAAGTAATTCTTCCAAATGCTCTACTCCTGTCATATTTTCTATTTTGGCAAAGATTCGAATATCTTCACAGTTGTTTTGTTTTAGTGCTTCTCTTAGTATGATCAGATCTTCTTTATTCCGTACAAATGGCAGCATAACATCAGTTACTTGATATTGTTTTGCCAAAGATAGATTCTTCAGATCAGCCTCAGTTAACGTCGGATTGTTGATATTACATCCTGGCAAAGCTATGCTTTTACGTGCCGTCAATACTCCTCCACAGACAATGCGGCATCTCCAGGATCGTAGTGATATTTTCCGTTCTGCGATCAGTTTTATTTTCCCGTCATCTAATAAAATTTCCTGATCTCTTCTGATATGCGGCATGATTTCTTCTGGTACTAAAATTCCACCATGTCCTATAGCCACATGTGCTCCTGTTGAAAGGCCCATATCTCCTTCCAGATATCCAATTCGAAGTTCTGGTCCGATCAGATCGATCATTAACTTCTTCTCGCCATTTGTCTGCTTCGCTGCCTCAAAATAATGATAAATCCATGCATGGCTTCCTTCTAATGAACTATGTGATAAATTCAACCGGATCCCTGTCATTCCGGCATCAAACATCTTCTTTAAAATCGTTGGTTCGCAACAGGTTGGTCCCAAGGTTCCGTAATATTCCATTGTGCATCACTTCCTTTGTGGTTATTTTAACATTTTGAGGAGTGGTTTCCAATGGATTTGATGGAAAAATTCTAGTTCTTTTAAATCATATTTCCCTACATCCCATACACATCCAGATCAACCTTCCCATCAACAACCACAACTCCATCTTCTTCTAACAATTTCGCCTGTTTTCCTTCTCCTCCAAACGCAAATGCCTCTGCTAGTTCTCCTTTTGCATTGACGACTCGAAAACATGGTATATTCTCTGGATCTGGATTCTTATGCAGGGCATTTCCTACTGCTCGTGACATCTTTGGATTTCCTGCCATGGCTGCTACTTGTCCATAAGTTGCCACATGCCCTTTTGGAATTTGTTTGACTGCTTCGTAGATTCTTTTTGTCGGACTGTCCGTGATGATATCGTAGCTTTCTTTGATCATTTTTTTGATGTCTTTTTCTGGAATAGTCCCGTCTAAGATGATCGTATTCCAATATTTTTTATTCTGATGATATCCTGGGATGACGGCATCGTAGGCTTCTCTCCAGAATTCTCTCCATTCTGGATCTACTTTGATATTCAGATTGATATAACCATCTTTTTCATAGACCCATAAGAAAGCTTTTTTACTTCCTTTTACCCTTACTAATTCCCAATTAGGATCTTTGAATGGAGATTCTACATATGTGTGCGGGAAAGTTAGACCGTAAGTGATTGCCTGTTGTCTTGTTTTCATGTAAATCTCTTCTTTCTATATTTAGTTCCTGTTTAATTTAAGCCTAGATTATTCACGGCTCAGCCGTGAAAGTGGCTGAAAGCCACATAATTACTGTATTTTAGCTGAATATTGCTTTTCACCTATCAAGTGAATGAAAAAAGAGCATCCATTTGTGGTAAAATTAAGGTGTTCAAAGTCTTAACAATCCCAAACAAAGGAGCCCTTTATGAGTATTGTAAACACCTTAGCCTTAGAAAGCAATAGACAGATTAAAATAAATTTTGATGGAGGAGATCTCTCATCCGATGCAGGCTTGCTTCTTATCAAAGAATTCATAAGCAAACTTGGTATTGATACGCTTTTAGAAAAAGCGTTTAAAACCAATGATCCTGTATTCAAGTCTGTACTTGAAAAAGATGCGCTTGCATCACAGCCTACTGTATCAAGATTCTTTAACCGTATGGATGAAGACACTTTAAATCAGTTCCTTGCGATTGCCAGAGTACTTCGGAGGAAAATTTACAGTATTCAGATGCCACAGGCTGTTATTCTGGATCTGGATTCCACTCTTCTTGATGCATACGACAGACAGGAAAGCAGAACCTTTAACTTTCACTATCAGAGCAATGGTTATCATCCGCTTGTCTGTTATGATGGAATGACCGGGGATCTGATAAAGATCCAGCTGCGTGATGGAACACAGTATTCCTGCACCGGAGTAGTTGATTTTTTGCAGCCGGTACTGGATGAATATCTGTATGACTATCCGGAAATTCCTATTCTGCTTCGTGGTGATAATGGTTTTTCTACGCCTGATCTTTATAAGCAGTGCGAGGAAAACGGCACAAGCTATGTGATCCGGCTGAAGGAGAATGGCATCCTACGTGGAAAAGCATCCTAAAGTCATGACCTTACGAACGGCGTGTGGTATGCAAGGTTGAAAAGCCGGAAAACCAGATGGTTTATATGTACACCTTTGTTGTCACAAACATGGATTCCTCACCAGAGTATCTTATCAAATTTTACTGCAAGCGAGGGCTGATGGAAAACTTCAAAGAAAGCAAATCCGGTTTTGATTTTGCTTCCGTAAGCAGTCATACCAGAATCGTAAATGCAAACAGGCTTCAGGTACACGCTCTTGCTTATAACTCCTTCTCCAATTGTTACTAATGTTATCTTTTGTACATAATCATGCCATGGAACAGAATTATTTGAATACCAATTATACATTGTTCCTGTTCCCCAAATTTGAAGTTCTCCATTTTCTTTTAGTTCCCAATTTAATTTTTGACCACAAGTTCCTTGTGCAATTATATCTTTGCTTACATTTTCATCTTCTGCTGCCCTAACTACATAATCTGTCTGTCTTGTTGAAATCATTGATACATCCGAAAAAATCTGGAAATAACAGATTTATTTGTCAAAGGTAATGTCGGGAACAATCTTCCATTAAAACAATATAAACTAAAAAGACCAACAATAGGATTTGCTTACTTCCTATCGCTGATCTTCTTACATCCAACAACCAATATAACTCCCAACGAAATAATACTCAACATCAGATAAAATTCTATTTTCATCTCATCACCAGTTTTTGTACTTCTTGTTGATCTTTCTTTTTGTTGTTCCTCGTTTTTATTATTCCTGTTATTTTTGTTATGTTCATCATAATATTCATCTTGTCTTTGTTTCTTTTCGGATTCTTCTTTGCTATGTTGATCTTTACCATGCAAAGGTTCATCTGCTTCTGGATCCAGGAACTGGATCGATGTGATCTTTTGTCCTGTTTCCTGATTTTTATGAATTGATGTTGTAATAAATAATTCTCCATTTCCCTTTGTTAATACTTGAATATGTAGATAATAATTTTTTATAACTGTCTTATCTCCTCGAAGCAACGTTAGTTTATATTCATGATCTCCTGGGTTGGTATATATGATATCTGGGATTGGTTTGCTTATTTTCTGGTCTTTTGGATACGACAGTTTTCTTATGTATTGGTTCTTTGTTGAACCTTTTGGCATCGGGATGTCTTCTTGTAGTCCTTTGAACTTTAGTTCATATTTTTGCTCTCGGTCGAGTCCTCCATGCCCCCATTTGATCTTTATGGGAAAGGAGAAGGTAACTGATTTATTTTGTGCATATATCATGCTGTTTGCATTGAACAATAGACATAGAACTGTCATCAATAAAATACATATCTTTTTCATTACGATCTCTCCTTTCCTTTTATTTTTGATACATTGCCAAGACAACGGTCCTGTCATCGACTTGTTTTATTGAGCATGTGCTTAATGCTACAATGCTATATTTTGTCCCGTCGTTTTCCAATGTTTGCATCAGATCTTCTTGTGTCCAGATGGACTTTGTTTTTATGTAGCTTAAAAATGTTTCTTTGTTGATCTTATATTCTGACGGATCAAAGATATAAGGATCTGTGGATTTTATGACCATGGTCGCAAAGATCTTTAATGGGTATTTTTTCCCTGGGATCATCAGTGTTCCTGTATGATGCTTGTCTGCAAATGATGATTTTTGATATAGTTCCAAATCTCCGAACATTAAATGTTTTTCCATGTAGTGTCCGTAAACGATGGAATATGGATCTTGAAAATTTTTGTTGCAGCGGCTGTCTAGGAATACGGTTCCTCCCAGAGAATATTTTCCATAGACATCTTTGTTTAAATATTCCAGATTGTCAGCTCCTTGTACGATTGGTTCATCAATCTTTGTTCCGTCTAATGTGATCCAGGCAACAACATCCGGATTGATCTTTCGTAGTTCTTCAAAGGATGGTTTGTTTCCTTTGGGTTTTAAATCTAATAGTTTTACCTGAAGATCTTTGATTCCTTGATAAAACTGATAATTATCCCATAAAGAATATACACTATATAAAACCGCCAGAACCAGAACGATCGCGATCATTGTATTTAATAATCTATTTAAGATCCGGAGTATCTTTTTTGCCATTGTTTTCTTAGTCCTCTTTTACACCATGTTTTTTACTTACTACAAATCCAACGCCGCATGCTGCTGCGAATAATAATACAAGTAAATATGGAAGGTTGTTCATAAATACACCTGTATCGATTGTTGTTCCTTTGTTGTTTGTGATAATCACTTCGTCTGTACTTCCACCAGAGATCGTTCCATTATTTAAATTTTCTTTCTGGTTTGTTTTGTATGCTGGAGCATCGTATCCATCTGCTTTTGTTTCTTCTACTGTATATGTAACGTCTGCAGGAAGGTTTGTAAAAATAACTTTTGTTTCTGCTTTTACTTTAAATGTTGCTGTTTTTTCGTTTTCATCTCCTGTGATTTTAACGTCTCCTAGGGATGCGTCATTTGTTGATCCTGCGATCGTGCTTCTTAATTTTGTTTCATTTTTTGGTGTGAATTTTACTGTCACATCGAATACATCATCGCTGTTTGCCATGTTACCTGTTACGATTTTCTGGACTGTCAATTTTCCTGCGGAATACTCATTTTCAATTCCTGTTACTTTTTCCCAGTTTTCATTAAACATCGTTATATTACTGATCTCTAGTGCTTTTGAATTAGAGTTATATGCTACGGCTACTCTGATATAATATGGATTTGTGTTATATGTAACACCTGCACTATCTCCTTGTACTTCCTGGAATTCGTAGAAATAATATCCTGCACTTGGGTAAGCAGAAGCTTTTGGAGGTGTGATGGACACTTCTTTTTTCGTTCCAGCACTTGTTGCTTCTCCTTCATCAAAGTTTACGTTTCCAAGCGTGATCGTATCTGGTATGTCTTTTCCAGTTACTTCACTTGCTTTCTTTGTATCACTGGTTCCTTCTGTATAACTATTGAATTTTGTATTCTGAACCTGATACAATTTTGCTTTTGAGCTATTTCCAAAACAAAATGTTTCTGCCGGGCTTTTTGCAGTCGCGGTATCTCCACTTTTTAAGGTATATTGTTTGTCAAACTTATATGCACTATCTGCCTTTACAGGCTTTGTTACAGTAAGTCCTCCAAATATCATTGTTGCTGCCAGTAATACTCCTACTAATTTTCCTTTTTTCATATGTGGCACTCCTTTTGTTGTTAAATTCCTCGTCTTCGAAGAATTGTTAGTACTTTTCCTTTGATCTGGCTTTCTTTGATCGCTCCATATTCCCGGCTGTCTTTTGTCTCGGTTCTGTAATCGCCCAAAACAAATACACTTCCTTCTGGAATTTTATATGGATATTTGATCTCTCCCTTATGATAGCTTGGGTAGATGATCTCTCCTGATTCCGAAACTCCATTGATCTTAACATCTCCGCTTCCATCAATATTGACCTCATTTCCTCCAACGGCTATGATCCGTCCAAAATGTTTTTCTCCATTTTGCTCATAAATGATCACATCGTTTGGTCTGAATGTTTGTTTCAGACAATAGGACAATGTCAGGTCTCCATCTTTCAATGACGGAAACATTTGCATTCCACTGACTCTTTGGAAACATAAGATCTTTGAGAAAAAGATGTATACGATCAGTACAAATACGATCGTTCGGATCAATAAATGGATATATTCTTTTTTGACCGCTTCTTTTTGCTCACTCATCCTTCATCTCTCCCTCGAAATCTTGTTTTTCTTATGATCATCAACAGGATGGCTAAAATTCCAATACTTGCCATCAGGATATAAAGTTTTATCTGATCACTCCATACCCCGGTTCCTGGATGGATAACGGTATAATATTTATTTGTGATTTCCACAGGATCACTGGTTCCATCACTTTTTATCACATAAGATGCCTTATCTTTTTTATAGGTAACTTCAAATGCAAATCCATTTTCTGGCTGATAGCTTGTACCACTTTCCAGGATTGGATCTCCATTTTCATCCAGCTCATATACTGCAAAAGTTCCTTCAACAGGTAACCCTGTAAATCTTGGCTGATCTGTGGATACTCCATTGCATTTATAAGATAATACACCGTTTTTACTCGTGATCGTCAGTGTCTGGAGTTTTTGTTCCTTGCGATAATCTATATTCGCTCCTTTGTATTCATATAACCCAAAAGAACATGTTGTATCTGGAAGGTCTTTTGCTGTTATCTTTTCTCCTTTTTCGTTGATAAATTGTTTATCAACTTTCAACTCTCCTTTGCTATCATACATCGTACATTTGTATGTAGATCCAAGATAATACACTTCAACGCCTTGTTTCTGCCACATTGCTAACTGTGCTGGATAACTTTCTTCTCCTACTTCTCCTTCTTTTTGTGCAATTGCAAAATATTTTGAAGTCGCGTCTAGAACATATCCTTCTGGTGCCTTTGTTTCTCTTAAACAATAAACTTTGTTGTAAGATAACGCATCTTTCTTTCCAAATGTTGCAATTCCGGTATCATCTGTATCTTCTGTGTGAATCTTTGCACCGGTTACTGGCTCCCATGTCTTGGTCAGCTCATTATATTCAACTTCCTGGACCATGAAAGTAGCTCCGCTTAATGCTTTTGATGTATCTTCTTTATCTACTTTCTTCACTTTAACCATAGGACTCGTTGTCGTTCCTGCAGTTGCTTCTACGTGATATCGAATAGTTGTATTATCAATCGTTGCGATGTTGGTGCTATGTCCAAACCAATAAGCTTTATTACTTACTTTAATATCTGTGTCTGGTGGTGCACTTAAAATTGCTTCGTATGTGATCACAAGCTTTTTGGAATCCGGAATTGTAAGACTCATTTTCTGACCGGTACTTGTTGTCTCGATCTTTGGTGATATTCCTGTGATTTCATTTCCATTTTTGTCTTTGATCTTTACGGAGTCTGTGTCAAACTGAAGTGGCGAGTTCATCTCATCGACAAGTGTGATCGTATCTTCACCTTTCACAAGATCTTCTCCAGATTCGTTAACTGTGATCGTAAATGGAAGTTTTCCGTCTTTAACATCCTGCTTTGTCTTTGTGATCGTCTTTTTGCTGGCACTTGCTATTGCTGTGCTTGTAGAAATATCTTTTCCTTCTTCTGTTTTTACAGTCATAGAGTTAGCAAAATTCTTTGTCTGTCCATCTAGTAAAAATCCTTCATCACTTATTCTGGTCACAACCTGAATCTCTAGTGATCTTTTGTCTTTACTTCCACCACTTTTCAGATTATCAACGGCCATACAAAGTTTTCCGGTTTGTTGGTTGTAATAGGCGATACTTGTATAATTTCGTCCATTATCTCCATTTAATTTTCCAGTCATCTCTAACTTTTTCCATTGTGGATCATTTTCGTATTGATCGATCGTTTTCATAACTGGCATATCTTTGTCGTTTCTAATACCTGAATCAATCCAAAAATAACGAACATATGTAAGATCTAATCCTTTTGGTAATTGATCTTCTACAAAAACTTTTCCGCTGATGTTTCCTACATAGTTTAATTTTAATCGCCAGTCAATATATGTTCCTGCTTCTGTGATCAAGTCTCTTCTTAATCTAGAAGCACTATTCCAATTGACTGATTTGATCGTCTTCCATTGGTTGGCATCATCACGCTCGTAAATTCCACCAACTTCTTTGAAGTTATTTCCACCTCCATTAGCAAGAAGGCTTGCCTCTCCTTGAGAGACAAAATCTGTTGCATTGCTGTCTTTTGTCTGCAATTCATTGTTATACTGGATACCATCTCTTAATGAAAATGTACGGTTTGGCTCTGTCCTCAATATGATATAAAGATGTTCTCCTTCTTCTAGATGAATATCTTTCTTTAATTTGATATCAGCATATCTTCCTACGTTACTTCCTATGGATTCCCACTGGTAATCCGCATCTTTTGGAAGTGTTCCGCCATTGTTTTCATTTCCGGTTAACTTCTGTAACTGGGAGTCTCCCTTAAGGTCTTCTACAGTTCCATAATAGTCTTTAAAACTCTCTCCTGTCGGAAGTTTTCCTTTATAGACACCTACCATGGAAGTTCCTCTGATATAATGAACATTTCCTGCTTTCGGTACATCTCTAAAAGTTGTTCCTGCTGGAATCTCATTTCCACCTACTTCGATGATCCAATACAGGCTTCCTCTGATCCAGTCACCTCTTGTTGCTTTTGTCGGGTCATAATACCAGCCTGTTTTACTCGCTTCAAAATTCTTTCCGCCTTCAATGATCGTTGATGTTGTGACTTTCACTCCTGGCAATCGGATACTGTTTCCACCTGGACCGATCACATTTCCTCCTAATGTAAAAGAGTTTCCTGATGATACCTGTGTCAGATCATCAATATTTTTCGGTGTTGCATAGTATGTTAACAGGTAAGCACCTTTTCCATCATATCCTTCTAGTTTCTTTGGTGAAAATGTAAACTGTTTTCCATCATGAATGTTGATCCAGAAGGTTTCTTTTGGTGTTTTTTCTTGGAGTTTTTTTACTGCTTCTTTATCATTTGATGCGTCAGTTGCTAATCCGGTATCGTAGTAATCTACTTTCAGGTAACCAGTATAGGCTAAATAATCATTTGTAAGTGCATCTCCAAAAATAGCGGATGAAACATCAAAATCTCCTGTTTCATTGACTACTACATGATATTGGTAACTTCCTTTTGGTATCTTAAAACTATGTTCTGACAATGGTGAGATCTCCATGTTAGAATCATAGATCTTATCTTGCTGCGGGATCGTAATCTGTTCTTCTTTTGTGATCGGATCACTTTGTAATTTTCGATCCCAGACTTTCTTACCTAATGATTTTTCCTGTGTTGCAGATGCAAATTTCTGATTTCCTCCGCTGACTGTATCATCAGAATATAATGCTGCTGTATTCTTTATTTTGATCTCTCCATTTCCAATTGCAAAAATATCTTCTGCGACACGGACTTTATAAGTAATAAATCGTTCTTCTCCAGGTTTTAGATCTCCGATATAAAAATCTGCCTTACATGTTGTTTTTTTATCATTCACAATGTCTGGATTTTTATGTCCCTGATGCTTATTTTCTGGAATTGTCAGCTCTTTTCCTTCTTCTGCTTTGCTTCCTTCATATAGTTTAAAACTATCTGGTTCATAGTTGATATATTGGAAAAATCTCGCATTTGTACCTACATTGAAATTATCATAAACCTTTACATTATTTAATGTATACGTATTGCTGTCATTGGCTTTCACATACACGGCATATGTAATCGTTCCACCATTTCCAGATGGATCTTTTTGATAACTTCCAACACTCTTCTTTACTTGCATTCCTGCCTGTGACGTAAAGTTTGATGATGCCGTATTGTGTTCGTAGGATTTTGAATATGCTTTTGCTGCATTCGTGATCGTTCCTTTGCTTGCCCCGCCAAGATAGCTGTCTTTTAGTTTGACCTTATATGTCAATGTACGGACTTCATGTGCTTTCATATCACCAATCTCCCAGGTTAATATTCCTGGTGCTGTGCCATCTTGTAAATACACCTTGCTTTCGAACTGATCTCCGGTTCCTTCGTAAGGAATATTCTTATCATTTTCATGATGTGCAGTGCTGATCTTTGTCTTATCAACTCCCATGTAACGATCGATATACGCTTGATTTTTTGTAAACTGATCTTTAATCGTTACACTTGGCATCGAATCATCACCAGTCTTCGCGATCAATGTATACGTCAGATATGCATTCCCATTTTCTTCACTATATCTTGGCTCCGTTTTATTTAATTCTAAGGTTCCAAGTCTTGCATCACTGTCTTCTTCAAAATTCAATTTGATCTTTACATTTCCAATCGTGATTGTTTGCTCTGGTTCTTTTTTTACTTTTTCTTTGTCTGTCGTTACATATACAGAAAAATTACCATTGATTTTTTTATTTTCTTCTTCATCTTGTTTCAGAAATGATTCATCAAATTTCAATACAACGTCCTGTGTATTCTCTTCTACCTGAATCGTTCCGATCTTATTTCCATCTGAATCATGTATTGAATTGATCGCTACTGTTCCATTTTGAAATAATTCTGGTAAATGATATCTCAATGTCTGATCATTTTCTAATAACTCTTTTGCATCGATATTTTTATAATTTATCGTGATCTTCATTCTGGCATCGGCTGGAATATTTTTTGTATCGTCTTTAATCTTGATCCAGTCTTCTCCTGACTGGTATTCCATCGTTACTGCTTGAATGTAATCATCTAATGTAATATATTTTTTTGTCGTATTTTGTGATGCCTGGATTCTATATGGTGTACATAAGTTCACAATCATGCATATAGAAAGCAACATTACAAGCCATTTTTTCGCTTCCTTTTTCATATCCATCCCTTACTTTCGCACACAGTATACATCTCGTTTTTTTTAATTTCAAGATTGTATTTTTATCGTGAACAAAATCTTTACATCTTGGTTTTGATATCCAATTCAGTAATTTTTATTGCTGTTTGTAAATAACTAGATAACATACTTTCTTTCCCAACACTATTTTGTATGATAAACTTATCTTATGAAATAAATTAAAGGAATGAAAATCTTATGACCTTAGAAGAAGAAATATCGTCTGTCTTGTTACGAAGAACTAACAACTCTTGGCGATCATGAGCATCTGATTCTGATTGAGGATTATATTCACGGAAATACTTTGGAACAGATGCTAAATAACCTTACAACGATTCCTGAAACAACTGCTTGTAAGATCATCTTGAAACTTTATACGATCTTAAAACATCTTCATAAACAATCTCCTCCTATCATTCATCGGGATTTAAAATTATCGAATGTTGTTTTATCTAATGGTCACTTTCACGTACTCGAAAATTTTGGAAGATGTGTGTTGCATCTCTTGGATATCTTTTTTGCTTTTATTGTTGTGCTACCGTTAAGATCACAGAAACTGGAAAAACGGTACCCTTAACTGGTGTAAGACTTTGATATGAGCGTGTTTTTATGTTGATCGTATTTTTAAGTCTTATTTTTTATAATTGTGATTATAAAAATATCCGAACGATTTCTTTTCGTAGGCGTTCTTTTCCATTGTTGGTAAGAATCTTGATCCAATGTTTGGTTTCTGTTTTTCTTGTATTTGCTTTGGTCTTTGTTATGTTGGTGTTTGAAGAAATTATATGGTAATTTTTATCCTAAAAAAAGCTGCAGAGGCACTTCTTTAAAATTATCTCTGCAGCCTTTTGTTTATTTAATAATCTTTCAAACACTATAATATAACTGTTTCTGACTCTTTGGTTTCTCAGGTATGCTCATTTTTATTTTACCTTCTTCTATTAATGGCATAACATATTTCTTTATCGCATATGATGGAGAAGTTAATTGCAAATATTCACATATTTCCTCGTATTATATAGTAGTAGTGTTTAGAGACCCTCTCCA
>UMFB01023380.1_pt1 | contig 16546 bp, 14 predicted proteins | sample 1964921 | NCBI WGS metagenome assembly UMFB01 (sample SAMEA4836037, study PRJEB28245) | human gut metagenome | biome: gut microbiome; material: fecal sample | place: Denmark | collected 2008
AAGCCATCTGATATGGTGGTCATGGACCTGGAAGGCAATAAGGTGGAGGGTGAGATGAACCCGTCCTCCGACACAGCCACCCATGTGGAGCTGTACAATGCGTTTAAGGAGATTGGCGGTATTGTCCATACCCATTCCCCTCATGCAACGGCCTGGGCACAGGCAGGCAGGGCCCTTCCCTGTTACGGCACCACCCATGCGGACTATTTTTACGGTGAGATTCCCTGCGCCAGAAATCTGACGGCAGAGGAAATCGAGGAAGGCTACGAGATGAATACTGGAAGGGTCATCATTGAGACCTTCCAGGGCAAGAACCCGGTTTACATTCCGGCTGTGCTTTGTAAAAACCATGGCCCCTTTACATGGGGGAAGGACGCGGCTGAGGCAGTGCACAATGCCGTTGTGCTGGAGGAGATTGCCAGGATGAATTTCATGACGGAACTCATCAATCCCCAGGCAGGACCAGCTCCCCAGTGTATGCAGGATAAGCATTTCATGCGCAAGCATGGGCCCAATGCTTATTATGGACAGGGGAAATAAATGCATCAGAAGTATATGAAATAGTAAGAAGGCCTTCAGGGCAGTCCTGTGTTTTTGGATTTGCCCTAGGGGCTTTTTTTGGTTTTGTATTTTGTCTGTTAAAATGACACGTACCATGGTACAATGTTGATATGTTTTTATAATGAGAAGTCCGATGGCAGGCTTTTTAAGTTTGTTTTGTGGGATCGTATTCTGCGAATGAAGAAAAAGCGTTTTTGCCCATGATTAATCAATTATTTTTAGAAAATAGAAACAGGAGTTGATGGGATGGTTTATCTTTTTGTTGACGCAAATATATACATAGGTTCAGGGTATGTGTTTAATAATGATTTTTTTTCAGCGGTTGAGAAATATTCTTTGGATGGTGAAGTAAAGCTTCTTACATGCAGCATATGCTCAAATGAAGTTAAAATGCATATTAAAGCTGATGTTGAAGAGATTATAAGAGAAGTAAATAAAAAAATCAAGAAAGGTATTTTTTTTGCACTTAAATCTGATACAAGATATAAGGATAGTTATATTAGGGTAGATGAAGTACAGGCCATCCAATCACTTACATCTGGATTTGAAAATTATCTGAGCAGGGTAGAGGCGGAAGTATTTCCTATTGAGGGTATTGGTATTGAGGAACTCATGGAAGACTATTATCATATGAACCCTCCATTTGAGCCTAAGAAACCAAAAGAGTTTAAAGATGCTATAATGATAAAAGCTCTAAAAAACTATCAGAAATATATTGGAGAGGAAATACATATATTATCTGATGATGAAGGATTCAGAACCTCTTTTTTAAATGACAAATCATTTATAGTATACCAATACCATAAAAAGTTTTTACAGTTCCTATCTCGCAGGAAAGAAGTGTGCTATGCTTTTGAAAAATATTGCCAAGACGAAAGAAATGGCGATATAACCAGAATCATATGCGAATATATTCAGGATTGTGAATTCTGCAATTATGATGAGCCTGAATTCGAGCTTCTTGACACCATTGAAATAGATGATATACAAACAGAGTTTTTATATTGTGAAATCGTTGATAAGGAAAATGTCAAAATACATGTCTCAGCTGACATCGACATAAAAATAAATGCAAGATATCTTGACGAAGAAAATTCTTGTTATGACCATGAAGAAAAAGAGTATATCTATCGTTCGTATTTAGATGTAGTTGAACGGCATGGTATTCAAATGGAGATTGTTTTAAATGGAGAATACACAATGGATGAATCGGACGAAGAGGATATTATTGAGAAATATGGCTGTAATGTGTATTCGGCAGATACAGAAGCGTTTGATTTGCCTATAGAGCTGAACGAATTGACTTTGTATGATTTGATTAGCTGTAACGAATATGTACCAGCCAAAGACAGCGCGTGGTTTAAGGAAAATTCCGTATACTGCGATGAGTGTGGAAAGAGAATAGGATTCAGCGGTGTTGAATGTTATTTTACCTGTAATGATGCTCCGCTCTGCGATGAATGCATGGTGGACAATGAACATGGGTTTGTATGCCCAAATTGTTCCAAAAAGTATCCGGAGTTTATGCGTGGAAATTCAGGCATGTTTTGTATAGATTGTGAGCAGGATTTAGATATATAGGAATGGATTCCGAAAAAGTAAGTGAGATAAATGGGCATGGCTGCTGCCGGAGGATAAGGAAGATGGATTTTTATAAACGGGTGGGAATTACGGTGAGGACAGTGCCGGAAGGAAGGGTAGCTACCTATGGTCAAATCGCCCTGCTCTGCGGAAAACCGAAAAACGCAAGGCAGGTGGGTTATGCGCTGAACCGCGGTCTGGCCGGAGAAGTTCCGGCCCACCGTGTGGTCAACAGCCAGGGATATCTGACCGGCGCAGCGTCCTTTGAACATCCGGACCTGCAGAGAATGCTTTTGGAGGAGGAAGAGGTCCTGGTATCGGCGGAGGGACGCGTGGACATGAAACGGGATGGCTGGAAGAATACGCTGGAGGACGCCCTCAGGCTGAAGGAGATATTTGAGCGGGAGGGGATATGAATTCCGGAGGATGGATGATATATGGCGGAGAGAAAATATGTGACAGCGTAATGTTGACAATGAAAGAGCAGCAGAGGAGGCAGCGGAAAAAACCATGGAACAGCAGTTTGCAGGATGGAGAAAGAAGTTTTTTGTAATTTGGACCGGCCAGGGCATATCGACCCTGACCAGCTCCATTGTACAAATGGCAATCATATGGTATATAACCGGAAAGACAAAGTCAGCGGCCGTTCTTTCCTTTGCAACGCTGGCCGGGTTCCTGCCCCAGGCCGTACTGGGAATGTTCATCGGCGTGCTGATTGACCAGCATGACAGGAAGAAAATCATGATTTGCTCGGATCTGGTGATGTCCTCAGCCTGTGTGGCACTGGCTGTTTCAGGTATTTGGGGGGACATTCCGATCTGGCTGATTTTTATTGTATTATTCGTCCGAAGCATTGGCAATGCGTTTTATGCCCCGTCCCTTCAGGCTATTATGCCGTCCATCTTACCAAAGGACCAGCTGACAAAATACGCCGGTTATTCACAGAGCTTTGAATCTGCGTCCATGATAGCCAGTCCTGCCATTGCGGCTGTATTGTACAGTATGTTTCCGCTGAAAGCCATTCTGATGCTGGATGTGTTGGGAGCGTTTTTTGCAGTGGGTACCCTGGCGGCAGTGGATATACCGGGAATTTTCAGGGAAGATAAGGAAAAAACGAATCTTCTGGCAGAGGTCAAGGAGGGGTACAACGTTATGCGCAGTGTACCCGGAATGCGGGAGCTGCTGGTGATTGGCGCATTATATGCAGTCATATATTTTCCCATAGGGACCCTGTATCCTCTGATTACCATGTCTTATTTTAACGGCAGTGTCAGTGAATCGGGGCTGGTGGAGACTGTTTTTGCAGCGGGTACCCTGGTTGGCTCTGTTTCCCTGGGTATATGGGGCGGACGGATAGACAAGATAAAGGCAATCGCCGGGTCCATAGGTATATATGGAGCCGGTACCCTGATAACCGGCCTGCTGCCTCCACAAGGATTTTATATCTTTGCCTTCCTGTCATTTTTTATGGGAATCTCTGTCCCCTTTTATTTTGGGGTACAGACATCCATTTATCAGATCAAAATTCAGGGGGAATACCTGGGCAGGGCGCTGTCATTGTCCGGCAGTATCAGCATGGCGGCAATGCCGCTGGGGCTTGTTCTGTCAGGAGCCCTGGCCGGTCCGCTGGGAATCGAGAACTGGTTTCTGATATCCGGCGGGGCAACACTGGGGATAGCGGTGTTTGCCTTAACTCTCCCTGCTTTGCGGCACTGCATGGACGGATGATTCCGGCAAAGTATGTCTCAGGGAGGCAATCCATGATTCAATTGCCTGGGCCAGGATGAACTGCTGCTGCAGCACTGCCATACCTGTCTCAGGAATCTCCGGCAAATATTCTTTCAGCGAGATATTTTCTTCCAGGTATGTTTTTAAAATGTTCACGTTCTGTTCAATCCTGTCCAGACAATCTGCCTGATTGTCCGGGGACAGGCTTGGCAGATTTACAATGACGGAGTTAAAATCCAGAAAGATGTGGATTGGTTTGGACGCAATTTCCAACATCAGGCCTTCAAATGCCTGTTCACCGGCTTCTGTCAGGGAATAGACTGCCTTTTCCGGCATTTTCCCTTCTTTTATCATATTGCTCTTAATATATCCCTTTTCTTCCAGCTGGATTACTTTTTTGTAGATGGATGGGGTGCTGATTTTCACCCACTTTGAAATGTTCCGGTATTCTACCAGCTTCTGGATATCATAGGCGCTCAGGGATTCCTTTTTTAAAATACCCAGTACAATTAAATCTATGGTTGCCATGGCGACCTCCTTTTTTCTCTTGACAAGTACTATAAATTATAGTATCATGTGCCCTATGGCCATTTTACTATAATTTATAGTACTATATTTTACAAATTGTGTCAAGTGAAAGGAGAGTACAAGATGGAAGGACGTAATAAGAAAATGGAGCTGCTGGGAAACGCGCCCATACCAAAGGCGCTGTTAGCCATGGGGCTGCCCACCATGATTGGAATGATGATTAATGCGCTGTATAACCTGGTGGATGCTTATTTTGTGGGAGGTCTGGGGACAAGTCAGATGGGGGCGATTTCCGTTGCGTTTCCCCTGGGGCAGGTCGTGGTAGGATTGGGCTTACTCTTTGGAAACGGCGGGGCATCCTATATATCCAGACTGTTAGGCCGCGGTGACAGGGAGACTGCGGACAGGGCGGCAAGCACGGCCCTGTACAGCAGTATTTTTGTGGGAGCGGCGGTCATCCTTTGCGCGGTCATTTTTTTGAAGCCCCTGTTAAAGTGTCTGGGAGCAACGGACAGTATACTTCCCTATGCTGTTACATATGCGGGTATTTATGTGGTGTCATCCATATTCAATGTGTTTAACGTCACCATGAATAATATTGTGACCAGCGAGGGCGCAGCCAGGACCACCATGTGCGTTCTGCTGACAGGCGCTGCGCTTAATATGGTCCTGGATCCTGTTTTTATCTATGTCCTGAAGCTGGGAGTGGCCGGAGCAGCCATTGCCACGGCTATTTCACAGGCAGTTTCCACCCTGGTCTATCTGTATTATGTTATCAGCGGAAGGAGCATGTTCTGCTTTCGTTTCAGGAACTGCTGTTTTTCCAATGAAATTATGTCTGAGATACTGAAAATAGGGATTCCCACTCTGGCCTTCCAGCTGCTGACCAGTCTCTCCATCACCATGATTAATATGCAGGCAAAGCCGTATGGGGACTCTGTGATTGCCGGGATGGGAGCTGTCACAAGAATGATTTCCCTGGGAAGCCTGATGGTATTTGGATTCATCAAAGGATTTCAGCCCATTGCCGGTTATAATTACGGGGCAGGGAACTATGAGCGCCTTCATGAGGCAATCAGGATATCTGTGGTGTGGTCCACCCTGTTCTGCGCGGCATTCGGGCTTACTATGGCAGTTTTCTCCGACCCTGTTATTTCACGGTTTACAAAGGACGACATGGAAATGATTCGTATAGGACAAAAGGCTCTTAAGGCTAATGGATTATCCTTCCTGCTATTTGGATTCTACACCGTATATTCCTCTCTGTTCCTGGCTCTTGGAAAGGCAGGGGAGGGGTTTGTTCTTGGGGCATGCAGACAGGGAATTTGTTTTGTTCCCATTATCCTGGTTTTCCCGGCGTTGTGGGGATTAAACGGCATCCTGTATGCGCAGCCGGCAGCAGATGTTCTCTCCGCCGTGACAGCCTTATTCATGGCTGTTCATTTGAATAGGGATATAGGAAAGAAGGGAAAGGGGGATTTTGGGATGAACAGTGGTATAAGACGGTGAGTACGGGAGGATAGGATTATGTATCCCTGAAAAGGAGAGGAGCCGGCACAATGGGGGTCGTGCCGGCTGGGTATGAAAAAGCTGTATATTGTATTAATTAGGATGTTTTATCTATCTATGACTAAAGTATACAGTTCAGATATGTCAAAAGTTTGAGCAGCCTCTTAATAAAATATGAAAATATTTAATAATTACTTATGGGAATCTTATTTTTGACAGAGGTATTCATAAAAGCGGCTCAATGGGCCTGACTGCTTAAGTTGGTAATTTTGATAATTCTCTCATGGTTTATAAGAAATCCCTGCGGTTCGGCGTATTAAGATGCCCTTCATACATGAGGTATCGTTGTGGGCTTTGTATATCAACATCTTTTCTTCCTCCATACAATCCAGGAGAATTTTGATTTCAGAATCCCGTTTCAACAAATCAACCGTACACAGGATGGCGTCAATCCCGGCCGTATGGTCACTGCCTGCCCAGATGTCTATGCCCTCCCTGTCCATGGATGATGTATTTCTCAGAAATCCATAATCCACCTGATAGATAAAGTCCGGATGTCCGGGATGAACCGACCCCTTTGGACGGTCTATGATAATCTCTGACTGTTCCACTAATTTGTCCAGTGCGGTCCAAAATGTATGTTCCAATATTGTGCTCCTTTCCTGAAAACGGACTCCATTCCGGAATTAGACCACCTTCCGAAATGGAGTTTCTTTTTGTATTGGGCTTTATTCCGATGGGCAGAGGATTTTGGAGCAAGGCCTTATCTGTGCTGCGAAAGCCAGCGCTCCAGTTCATCCGACTCATCAAAGATTCCCTTTTGCTCATTGTACAGAGATAAATCCCTGCTAAGGGGAAAACCATCCATGAAATCCGACACGATCCTGTGATTCCGGCTTATGACAAGGGTGCAGGAACTGTCCCAGGGAACGATTTCCACCTGGGCCAGGGGGTGCTGGATGGATACAGGATTGGTCCAGAATCCGGTGTACATGTCAGCATAGGGCAGGTCGTATTCCAGTACCTGGTCCAGGGAGATATGCCGGGGGAAGCCGGAGAGAACAGCCCAAATCCACTGGAAATCCTCTGTCTCAACCATGCGGGTCAGCTCCTCTCCGGAGAGCCAGCCATATCGGTCATACTGGAATATTCTCTGATAAAAGGCTTTGCTTTGGGTACAGCACTGACAGTCGGTGATGAGCCAGTTAAAGTCCTTCTGGGCGTGGCGGATTGAAAGGAACAGTTTTTTTAGATAGGTGTAACCTGTTTCACCTTTTTCGAGAATCGCGCCTTTCATTTCCTCTCCTCCTTTTTCCGGCAGTTATCCGTTCATATGGAACCATTATAGCAAAAGGTCATCCCAAAATACAGACATGTGTGAAATTAAGATTTCTTAAGATTTATATGAGGTATTTTCCAGGGGATTATTTTCTATCATAGACACATAAAAAGAGGAGTGACAAGATAATGGACCATGGAAAACCAATCATATATGTTAAAAATGTGCGCAAGGTTTACCGGATGGGGGATGAGGAAGTGGTGGCCCTTAAAAGGATTAATCTGAGGATTTATAAAGGCGAGGTCTGCTGTATTTTCGGAACGTCGGGGTCAGGAAAGAGCACGCTTTTGAATCAACTGGCCGGAATGGAGAAACCCACAAAAGGACAGGTGTTTATCCGCGGGAAAAATATATCGGATATGAATGAGGAGGAACTGGCCGCTTTCCGGCAGGAACATATGAGCTTTATCTTTCAGTCATATAATCTGCTGCCGTCCATGACAGCGGTTGAAAATGTGGCTATGCCCCTGATGTTTAAGGGAATGGACCGGAAGAGGCGGGAGGCCATGGCAGAAGAAATGCTGAAACGTGTGGGGCTTTCACACCGGCTTCATCATTATCCCTCCCAGATGTCCGGGGGCCAGCAGCAGAGAGCGGGAATAGCCAGGGCATTTGTGTCCAGACCTGAGGTAGTGTATGCAGATGAACCAACCGGAAATCTGGATACAAAAACAACAGCGGAAATCATGGACATGGTCATGGGCTTTGCCAGAAGATTTAACCAGACCATCATACTGGTGACCCATGACCCGGGCATGTCCAGGTATGCAGACCGAATCGTGACCCTGGTGGACGGAATCATAACGGGAGATGAAAGGAAAGGACAGTGAGGATGGAGATAACAGGAAGGCTCAAACGGGCAGCGGCAGTGATGATTTCAGCCGCTATGATAATAGGAATGTGCGGAAATGCTTTGGCAGAGGAGACAGACAGTTCCGGGGGGCGGGAAACGATTGCCGCAGAAGGGATTAATGAGAGAAACGAAGGCGGAATGGCTGGAGAGGGGACTGGAGGAATGGAAGCCGGAGCAGCAGGAGCCAACGGAGCAGGAGACAGCACAACAGAAAGTGCCGGAACGGAAACTGGTGTAGCGGGGACATCCCAGCCGGGCCGTGAGACGGGCCGTGAGATGGGCCGTGAGATGGGCCGTGAGACGGGCGGTTCAGGGGCTGATTCCGTCAGCGGGGCTCAGGACGGCGGCAGCCAGGAGGGCAGCGGGGGACGGGTCAGAGGAAAGGAGGATTCCAATAATCCGGACGATGGTGCCCCGGGAAGTGGAAGCCTGTGGGTGGGTGAGTATGAGATTTTTGCGCCGGGCGGTTCAAAGGACACCCTGGATGTGCTGCGCAAAGGGCGCCAGGCAAAGGTGGTGGTCAATGTAAGAAGCAATGGAATCAAGACAAGTGAGGTGGGAAAACGGGGAGTAACGGTAACAAAACTCAGCGACAGCTTCCGCAATGGGGAAAATCCAAAGGTAAAGATCACATCGGACAAGGAGGACGACCTGGAGTTTACAGTGACATTTACCAGACTTACTTATACGGGAAAGGGGGATGTTCTGAGGCTGAAGGTGGGATTTAAGAGTTCCGGAATTCCCTCTGAACAGCTGGAAGTGAATATTTCGGAATGCGAGGAGTCGGCGCCCAGGGAAAATGGGGATACGGGAAGCACCACAGGGCAGCCAATCATAAGAGTCAGGAGAATCTCGCCGCAAAATCCCGTTGGCCCCGGTGACCACTTCACGCTGGAAGTGGAGCTTGAGAACACCAGTAAAGATGCGGATATCGAGGATATGGTGGTAAATGTATCGCCGGGAAGTTCCCTGTTCATAGGCGGTGACACCAACACAAGGATCGTTAGCCGCCTGGATACCGGGAGAGACGAGCTGGTTAAATTCAATCTGATAGCGGGACAGGATATATCCGGTCCCAGCCAGCTTATTGATTTGGAGTTAAAATACAACTACTATTCAGGAGGACAGCTTACATCGGCTGCCTCTGTGCAAAAGGTGCTTCTGCCTGTAAAAGGAGGCACGGCCACAGGACAGCCCGTGCTGCTCATAGACAGGGGACCTATGGGACCAGTGAGTTCCGGCCAGCCGTTTCAGATTACTTTAAAACTGGAGAATACCGACACAGTCAAAGGAATACGGAATCTTACAGCCACCTTTGAGCCAAATGACCAGATATCTCTTCTGGAGGCAACCGATACACGGCAGATTGGGGATATTGGGCCGGGACAGTCCGTGGACGTGCCCGTGAACCTTAAGGCGGGCTCCGAACTGTCGTCAGCTGCATCCCAGCTTTTGGGTATCACCTTGAAATTTGATTACGATACAGATAAGGGAACGGTCCAGGGTACGTATTCCCAACGAATCGTGGTGCCTACCAATGGCAAGACAGCCACTCCGGGAGCCCCCACGCCAAATATCATACTGACTAATTATACATATGGAGATAAAGTCTCAGCAGGACAGGTGTTTCGTCTGAACATGGAGTTTATGAATACCAGTCAGGTGTCCCCCATAGAAAACGTGGTCATTTCGCTGGAAACAGGAGAAGGTTTATCTATCAACTCGTCCTCCAACACATTTTATGTTCCAAAGATGGGACCGGGTGAGAAAAAAGCACAGCAGGTGGATGTCCAGGCATTGTTCCAGACAAAGGATTCCAAGGTACAGTCCCCTAAGATAACCATATCGTGCAAATATGAGTACATTGATAAAACAGAGAGAAAACAGTCTACTGCCGCAGAAACCATTGCAGTGCCGGTTTACCAGCCAGACCGGTTCCAGGTGAGCCCGCCCTCTTTTGTGGAGGAAATCCGTCAGAATGAGGAGACCACCATCTCGCTTCCCTATGTAAACAAGGGAAGAGGACAGGTGTACAATGTGGAAGCCAGTTTGGAAGGGGACATACAGGTAATTGACAGAAGCCTGAATCTGGGGAATTTTGATGCGGGAAAAAGCGGGACCATTGATTTTATAGCAACCCCGAAAAAGGCAGGGACCTTTGAGGGCAGGGTAAAAGTGACATATGAGGACGAGTCCATGGAGATAAGGACCATGGAGATTCCTGTGACATTCGAGGTGAAAGAAGGAGCTGCTGAGGAAACGGACGGCGCAGATATGATGGACGGAGAAATGGATGGGGGAAGGAAAATGAACTGGAAAATGATGGCCGGTATTCTAACTGCAGCACTGGTGGCAGGAATTCTGTGGATTAAGAGAAATAAAGCCAAAGGATTGAAGGGCCGCAAGCGGTGCCAGGAGCAGAATGGCTGGGATGAACTGGAGGACGGTCAGGATTTGGAAGGCTGGGATGAACTGGAGGACAGTCAGGATTTGGAAGGCTGGGATGAACTGGAGGACAGCCAGGTCTTGGAAGGCTGGGATGAACTGGAGGACAGCCGTGATCAGCCATCGGAAAATGAGGAAGATAAATCATGAAAACAAAGGACTTACTCACCATATGTCTCCAGAATCTGACCCGCCATAAAAGCAGGACCTTTCTCACTGTATTGGGAGTCATCATAGGCTGCTGCTCCGTGGTCATTATGATATCCATTGGAATCGGAATGAAGGAGGCACAGAAGAACATGCTGGCCCAGATGGGAGACCTGACCATCATTAATGTATATTCGGCCGGCAAAGGGAGCCGCTCGGCAAAGCTGAATAATCAGGCAATCCGGCGTTTAAAGGAAATGAAATCAGTGGAGGCAGTCACGCCAAAACTTACAGCTGAAAACATCCCCATCACCCTGTATGCCGGAAGAAACCGGCGTTACAAGTCCGCTTACACCACCATTGTGGGCATTGACGTAAAGGCAGCCGAAGCCATGGGATACAAGCTGACGGACGGGACCTGGGACAAGGGGGGAAGGGATGGTGTCTTTGTGGGGGAGAATTTTGCCTATATGTTTGAGGACACCAAGAGGCCTTCCGGCAGAAACACGGTTGATATGTACAGCGGATATGATAACCTGGATGAAAGGGGAATGCCTGTGAAGCCCCAGCCGTATTTTGACTCCATGAAAACCTCCTATACACTGGACATCAGCAGCGATAAGGAGGATGACAAGAAAATCACGCGCCAGCTGGAAGCCGCGGGAAGAATGAAGGAGGATTACGGAAAAGGAGAGGAGACATCCATGGGGGTGGTCATGGACCTGGAAATGCTTAAGACCTTATTGGACCAGCAGGCTAAGCTGAGCGGCAGGAAGCCGGAGTGGAAAAAGGGATATTCAGGAGCCATGGTAAAGGTAAAGGATATGAACCAGGTGGCGGAGGTGGAGACGGAAATAAAACGTATGGGATTTCGGACCAGCTCCATGGAGACCATCCGAAAGCCTATGGAGCGGGAGGCCAGACAGAAACAGATGATGTTAGGCGGCCTGGGAGCCATTTCCCTGTTTGTGGCAGCCCTGGGAATTACCAACACCATGATTATGTCCATATCTGAGCGGACCAGGGAAATAGGAGTTATGAAGTCGCTGGGGTGTTTTGTCAGGGACATAAGAAGGATATTCCTTCTGGAAGCAGGCTGCATCGGGCTGTTAGGAGGCGTGACAGGAACTGTATTCAGTTATGCCGTATCCTTTGTCATGAATATGACCTCCGAAGGAATGTCGTCCTCATCCATGGCCGGAGCCATGGACGCGGACATGGCGGGGATTCCTTCCAGGCTGTCCGTGATACCGTGGTGGCTGTCCCTGTTTGCGGTCCTGTTTTCCATTGCAGTGGGCGTGGGGGCGGGTTATTATCCGGCCGGCAAAGCAGTAAAGATTTCAGCGCTGGAGGCAATCAAACATGACTGACAGGAGGGAACGGCAGGAGGAAGGGACAAAAACAGTTGAATCAATAGGACTATTTGGTGGAAGTGAGAGAATATCTGAGATATAATGAAAGATAGTTTGGCCATCCCGGAACATCCATACCCGGATGGTTAAAAAATGAAACACGCCATTATAAAGAGAGGTGTCAGGTTGGACAAGCGGAAGATTTTATTTGCAGATGACGATCCGGAGATAAGGGAGGTAGTGAGAATCCTGCTGGAAAGTGAGGGATACCAGGTTGTGGAAGCAGAGAACGGGGAGCAGGCTGCGTCTGCGGCAGACGATACATTTGACCTGATTATACTGGATGTAATGATGCCGGGACGTAATGGATTTTCTGCCTGCGCAGAGATACGAAGGAAGTTAAATACGCCCATTTTGTTCCTCACGGCCCGCACCCAGGACTCCGACAAGACCATGGGATTTGGGGCAGGAGGTGACGACTATCTGGCAAAACCATTTTCCTATGCGGAGCTGGCGGCCAGGGTAAAGGCCATGATACGGCGATACCATGTGTATAAAGGTAAGGAGGAGGAAGGGGAGGAATCCATAACTGTTAAGGATCTGGTCATTCAGAAATCATTTAATGAGGTCATGAAAAACAGCCGGGAAATTCTTCTTACGGATTTGGAATACCGTATCCTTTTACTGCTGGCGTCCAACCGGGGAAAATTGTTTACCATTGAGAATATTTATGAGAGCGTGTGGGGGGAAGCCTATTTTTACAGCGCCAATAACACGGTGATGGTACATATCAGGAATCTCCGCAGGAAGTTGGAGGCGGACCCAAAGAATCCAAAGTATATTGTCAATGTATGGGGAAAGGGGTATCGGATTGAGTAAGAGCAGGAGAATCAGCAGGCTGGGGACAGAGCTTACCCTGGCGGCAGTAGCGTCGGCCCTTGTTTCACTGTCTCTCTACATGGCCCTTAATACACTGCTTTTTGGTATCCTGGACCGTGTGCTTTTCAGTGAGGACAGAATGATTCTGAGGGAACAGGCCTGCGTGGAGCGGCTTCAGGCGTATGTGACAGAGAACGGACTGTCCACGAATGGCGGTAAAATGCTGGACAAGTGGGCGTCGGGAGAAAAGAACCTTCTCATAACCATCTATAAAGACGGCAGGTTTCGGTACAGCAATGACGCCAAGGTGATGGTGATGGTTCCGGAAATGAATGAGTGGGAAGATACCTCATGGCTTTATGAGGTGAAATTTGCGGACGGGACTGCCCAGGCAGGAGTCAGCTATTATGCGGAATATGGATATTATGCTGCCGCCAGCGTGCTGGGAGGCGTGATTTCCATGGCAGTGTTTGCGCTGATGCTGGTCATGCTGATTCGCGGAAAAATCAGGTACATAGATTTGATGGAACAGGAGATACAGATATTAAAAGGCGGGGACCTGGATTACCGGATTACGGTAAAGGGGAAGGATGAGCTTGCCTCCCTGGCAGCGGAAATTGATGCCATGCGCTGTGCCATCAAGGAACGGCAGCAGAAAGAGGAGGAAGCGGGAAAGGCCAACCGTGAACTGGTCACTGCCATGTCACATGATCTGCGCACTCCTCTGACGTCTCTGTTAGGTTATGTGGACATACTTCAGATGGAGAAAGGGGAAGACCGGGGGCAGCGGAGAAAGTATCTGAATTCCATTCGGGATAAGGCATACCAGATAAAGGAACTTTCAGATAAATTGTTTGAATATTTTATTGTTTATGGAAGAAAAAGGGAAGAGCTTGAGGCAGAGGAGGTTAATGGGGCTGAATTCCTGGGCCAAATCGTGGAGGAGAGCCTCTTTGACATGGAGAGCGAGGGCTTTGACATCAGGCGCAGTTCCGATGAAATCAATTGCAGGCTTTTGGCGGACATTAATCTGTGCCGCCGGGTATTCGGAAATATATTTTCCAATCTGCTCAAATACGCAGACAGGAACCGCCCGGTAACCGTATCCTATCAGCAGCGGGCGGATTGTCTTATCATCTGTTTTGGCAATTATGTGGCAGAGGACGCGCAGGAAAAGGAGAGCACCGGAATCGGCCTTAAGACCTGCGCTAAAATCATTGGGGACCATGGCGGAAGTTTTTACAGCGGCCGGGAAGCCGGTTTTTTCCTGACAAAGATAAGCCTTCCCCTAATCATTTCCTGAAAGCCAGCATACAGCCACCACAGCCAGAATACCGATTCCCGATACCAAAAACCACATATTTACCCCGAAAATCTGGGCTACAGGGCTGGATATGAGAAGGCCCACAGGCATGGCTAAGGACATGAGGCTTCCCAAAAGAGAGAAGGCCCGCCCCTGGGCCTCTGCAGGTATATTCTCCTGCAGATAGGCCACAAACGGAATGTTGTAGGCGCTGCCGGCCCCGCCCATGAACATGCAGGTCACTGCAAATACATACCAGGCCCACATATCAGAGGGCAGGATGCCGCAGATAAAGCAGGTGATGCCGCTTCCGGCCAGCCCCAGGTAGGATGCCTTCAGTTTATTGTTTACCTTGCCCAGGCTGCCGAATATGATGGCGGATACCATCATGCCAAGGGCATAGAGGAATTCCACCGCGCTTCCATGCCATGCACTGGCCTTAAAATAAGTGCTGGACATCAGCGGATAATAGGAGGCCAGGGGCAGATAAAATACCATGGTAATGGCTGCGGCCGCAGTCAGCTTCATCAGCCTGCGGTCGCTCATGCAGATGCTAAGCCCCTCCTTCATTTCCCGGATTAAATGAGGGGCCTCCTGATGGCTGTGTTCCGGTTCAGGGATGGTTACCACCGCCATTGTAAGGCTGGCAGCACATGCGCCTATAAAATCAGTCAGCAGGATGACCGGAAGCGGCAGCGCGGCATACATGGCAGCTCCTATGACAGGTCCCAGCATAAAGGCGCCGGACTGCATGAACTGGTTCCAGCCATTGGCCCGGACCAGCTTGTCCGGCGGTACCAGCTGCGGCACGATGGACTGGATGGCAGGTGTATGGAATACACTTCCCAGGGCCCGAATGCCCAGAACCGCGCAGGCAGACCAGTAGGGAGGATGGCCCACCCACAGGAGGACAGCAAAGACCACGGCTATCAGGCCGATGAACATATCCGCTGCAATGGCCACATGTTTCCGTTTCAGGCGGTCAATCCACACCCCGGCAAAGGGACCCAGGAAGATTTGGGGCAGAAATGCCACCAGGCCGGATAACGCCATCATCATGGGAGAGCCGGTTTCGCTGGCCAGCCACCAAATCAGCGAGAACTGGACAGCAGAGCTTCCGATAAGGGAGACAGTCTGGCCTGCTGCAATGGTCAGAAATTTCTGTTTCCATCTTGAATAATCATTCATATTAAAAAATCCTTTCCATATTCTGTATCAGACCTGACATGGCGTCCTGTTTTTGGGTTTGTCCCAAAGCCTGTTTTGGCTGTATAGAGCATACATACAGCATAAATACAATATAAATACAACATGAAAAGGCAGATAAAGCCATTACGGTTCTATCTGCCATGCCTGTATGTAGAAAACAAACTGTCCCCCGGATCAGCGGCGGGCAATTCACATATTACATAAAAATATATCAGGCGTATCTGCATCTCATCCGTAAAACAGGCACAACAAAAAAACCATATCAGGTTTTATTTAATTGCTGCTTATCTTAAACGAATGGATAAATACATCAAACGCCCTCCTTGTTATGAACACTTGGCGCCTGTCTTTCAGACGCTTCCATGCGATACATGTCACCGGCACTTAGCGGGTTCTTTCCGGGCTTCGTGCAGTGGCTTTTGTAAAGTAAAGTCATCATATCAGAAAATGTGCGGTATGTCAAAGAAAATTTACCGGGGAAACTCATGGCAGAATTTATGGCGATATACACGCCGGGGAAATTCACATAGAACATCACCGGAAAAATCGCCGGAAAAATTCACAGAAACTTACAGAACGGAAGAGGGCGGGATAATAGGAAGGTTCACCGTAAAGGTGGTACCGATACCGGCCTCGCTGATGACACGGATCTGACCTTTGTGGAGGTGTACGATTTTTTCCACCACCGTGAGGCCAATGCCGTTACCCTCCGCAGTATGGGAACTGTCTCCCTGGTAGAAACGGTCAAATATGTGGTTCTTTGTCTCCTCATCCATGCCGCATCCATTGTCCAGAATCTGGAAAACCACCTGGTCTTTCTTCCTGTGCAGCTTCAGTTTTATCTTTCCGTTCTGAGGGGAAAATTTGATGGCGTTGTCAATCAGGTTAATCCATACCTGGTTTAGGAGCGCCTTATTTCCGTGGTATTCCAGTTCATCCATATCAATAAACAGTTCCAGGTTCTTTTTCTGCCATTTTGATTCCAGCAGCAGGACAGACTGGCGCACTTCTTCCGACAGGTCAAAGGATTCCATATCGGACAGGATGCTCATTTTTTCTATCTTGGACAGATTCAGCACATTGGTGGAGAGCTGGGACAGGCGGTTGGATTC
>UMFB01038956.1_pt1 | contig 16314 bp, 9 predicted proteins | sample 1964921 | NCBI WGS metagenome assembly UMFB01 (sample SAMEA4836037, study PRJEB28245) | human gut metagenome | biome: gut microbiome; material: fecal sample | place: Denmark | collected 2008
AGGTTGAACTTTCCGACGCAATCATCCGTACGGATGCGCCCGGCCGCGCGACGGCTTATCAGACGGCCGAAGTTCGCCCTCAGGTCAGCGGCATTCTGCAGAAGCGTCTTTTTGAAGAAGGTGCAATGGTCAAGGAAGGGCAGTCGCTCTATCGCATTGACCCGGCACTCTACAAGGCGCAGGTTGCTTCAGCGAAAGCCTCTTTGCTTCAGGCCCGCGCTAACCTGGCTTCGACCAAGGCCGATGCCAAGCGCTCCGCCGAACTTGTGAAGGTCAATGCCGTGAGTCGTTCGGCCGACGATCAGGCTCAGGCGGCTTACAAGGTGGCCATTGCCAATGTGGAGGCTGCCAAGGCAGCGCTTGCGACCGCTCAAATCAATCTGGACTACACGGAAGTCAGAAGCCCGATTACCGGACGTGTCTCTTTGTCTGAAGTCACGCCGGGCGCATTGGTGACGGCCAATCAGACCAGCCGCCTGACGGTTGTGCAGCAGCTCGATCCCATCTATGTGGACGTGACGCAGTCCTTTGATGAGCTTTCCCGACTGCGCGAACAGGCTGCCAAAGGCCAGCTCAAAGTCAATAAGGACGGGTCGGCCGATGTTCAGCTGATTTTGGACGGCGACAAAACCTACAAGCACTTGGGTCGTCTTACTTTCAAAGACGCTCTTGTCGATGAAAGCACCGGTACGGTGCGCGTGCGTGCTGTGTTTGACAATCCCGACGGAGATCTGTTGCCGGGAATGTTCGTGCGCGCACGTCTGGTCGACGGCGTGCGTGAGAATGTGATCAAGATTGATCAGCGCGCCACCATGCGCCGCACGACAGGCGATCCGTACGTTTATGTGGTCAATGCCGAAAACAAAGTGGAAAGCCGTGATGTGGTGATCGGCGGAACCGAAGGCACCAACTGGATCATCAATAAAGGCCTCAAAAATGGCGATAAGGTCATTGTGGAAGGTCTGCAGCGCGTTCGTCCGGGTGCCCTCGTGCAGTACACCTTGGCGGGTGAAAAGCCTGCAGCCGCTCCGGCCCAAGCCGCGAAATAATCGACAGAGGATGACAGAGCATGCTTAGTCGTTTCTTTGTAAATCGTCCGATTTTTGCTTGGGTGATCGCTATCACCATCATGCTTGCGGGCGTACTGGCAATTTTTAACTTGCCGGTATCTCAGTACCCTAATATTGCGCCGCCTCAGGTTCGCGTCACGGCAACCTACCCGGGCGCTTCGGCCGAGACCATGTCACGTACCGTCACGCAGGTGATTGAGCAGAACATGACGGGTTTGGACGGTTTGATCTACATGAGCTCAAACTCCGACTCGACGGGCCGTATGACGATTACGCTCACCTTCGTGGCCGGCACAGACCCCGATATTGCTCAGGTGCAGGTGCAAAACAAGCTGTCGATGGCCGAGCCGACGTTGCCGGATACCGTCCGACAGCTGGGCGTTCAGGTGCAAAAGAGCTCGGCGTCATTCCTGCAGGTGGTCGGTTTTATCGACACGTCGGGAAAGCTCACCTCGGGTGACCTGGGTGACTTTTTGACGAACAACATCGAAGAGCCGCTTGCCCGTCTGGAGGGTGTCGGCGAAGTGACGGTGTTCGGTGCCTCCTATGCAATGCGCATCTGGATGGATCCCGCGCTTCTGGTCAAATACGGTCTCGAAGTTTCCGACGTGATGAGTGCCATCAGCACGCAAAACGTGCAGGTGGCCTCCGGTGATATTGCCGGTCAGCCCACCAACGGCAAGCGCATGATCACGGCTACGATTCGAGCAAGTTCCTTGCTGACTACGCCCGAACAATTCGAGCAGATCGCTTTGAAGACGCTGCCCGACGGTTCCGTCGTTCGCATCAAGGATATCGGTGAAGTTTCCCTTGGTCAGGAAACCTATACCTTCCAAGGCCGCTACGACGGTCAGCCTTCTTCGGGTGTGGCCATCAGCTTGAGTTCCGGCGCCAACGCTCTGGCAACGGCTGCCCGCGTTCAGGCAAAGCTCGACGAACTGCGTCCCTTCTTCCCGGAAGGCGTGGAAGCGGTGATTCCGTTTGACACGACGCCGTTTGTGCGCGCTGCCATGCATGAAGTGGTCAAGACTCTGTTGGAAGCCATCGTGCTGGTGGTCTGCGTGATGTTCTTGTTCCTGCAGAACTGGCGTGCAACGATCATTCCGACGATTTCCGTGCCGGTGGTGCTTTTGGGTACGTTCGCCGTCCTGGCGCTCATGGGCTACTCAATCAACATGCTCACGATGTTCGCCTTGGTGCTTGCCATCGGCTTGCTGGTGGACGACGCCATTGTGGTGGTGGAAAACGTCGAGCGTGTGATGATGGAGCGACGATGTGATCCGAAAACAGCTACGGTCGAATCCATGCAGCAGATCACCGGCGCTCTGATCGGTATCGCCATGGTGCTGTCGGCCGTGTTCGTGCCGATGGCCTTCTTCGGCGGGTCCACGGGCGTGATCTATCGCCAGTTCTCCGTGACGATTGTCTCGGCCATGGCGCTCTCGGTGGTGGTGGCTTTGACGCTGATTCCGGCTCTTTGCGCCTCCATTCTCAAGCAGATTGAGCCGGGGCACGAAAAGGCGACGACCGGGTTCTTCGGCAAGTTCAATCAGGCTTTTGACGCGCTGACAAGCGGTGTGCGTGCATCGGTGCGCATGTTTGTCCGTCGCATTTCTCGCCTGCTGGTGCTCTACGCCGTCTTGATCGGCGCTGTGGTGCTGGGCTTTATGAAGATTCCGAGCGCCTTCATGCCGGGCGAAGACCAGGGCGTGCTGCGGATGATGCTGCAGACGCCGGCCTCCGCAACGGCCGAGCGTACGGACGTTGTGGTGGACCGCTTCCAGAGAGTCATTCGCGAGGCAGAGAAAAAGGACGTCGAACACGTGTTTACTGTGCGCGGCTACTCCTTTGCCGGTACGGGTCAGAACAACTCCATGGGCTTTATTAAGCTCAAGGACTGGTCCGAGCGCAAGGATGAATCGTCCTCGGCCAATGCCGTGATGATGCGCTCTCTCGGTACGCTCTTTTCTCCGGCCTTCAAGGACGCGCAGGGGTATGTGTTCCAGTTGCCTGCCGTTCCGGAACTGGGCGTGGCCGACGGTTTTGACTTCTTCCTGCAGGATCGTTCCGGTCAGGGGCATGATCGCCTGATGCAGGTCATGAACGAGTTCCTTGCCAAGGCCAACGCAGACCCGCGTCTGCGTCAGGTTCGCCATAACGGCATGCCCGACGCGCCGATGGTTCAGCTGAATGTGGACTACGAAAAGGCCCGTACGCTGGGGGTGTCCGAATCGCAAATCAATACGACGCTTAATGCCGCCTTCGGTTCGTCCTATGTCAATGACTTTATGGATCAGGGACGCCTGAAGAAGGTGTACGTGCAGGGTATTCCGGATTCTCGCGGTGAAGAGGCCGACCTTGCCAAGTGGCATGTCAAGAGCTCGATCAGCGGGCAGATGGTTCCCTTCTCGTCGTTTGTGACGACGAGCTGGACATCGGGTTCTCCGCGTCTGGACCGCTTTAACGCCATTGACGCCGTCAATATTCAAGGCAGTCCGGCTCCCGGCGTTTCTTCCGGTGAAGCCATGCAGGCCATCGAAGAGATTCTGCAGCAAATGCCGCACGGCTACTCCATCGAATGGAACGGCGTGTCGTATCAGGAACGTGTTGCCGGCAGCAATGCCGCTCCCTTGTATGCCCTTTCGGTGCTTGTGGTGTTCCTGGCTCTGGCGGCTCTGTACGAATCCTGGACGATTCCGATTGCCGTGATTCTGGTGGTGCCCACCGGCGTTGTCGGCGCTCTGGGCTTGACCTGGATTTGCGGCAAGGAAAACGACGTGTACTTCCAAGTGGGCTTGTTGACGACGGTCGGTTTGGTGTCCAAGAACGCCATTCTGATTGTGGAATTTGCCCGCGATCTGCATGATCAGGGGCAGGAATTGCTTGCTTCCGTGGTTGAGGCTGTCCGGTTGCGTCTTCGCCCGATTTTGATGACGTCTCTGGCTTTCGGTCTGGGCGTGTTGCCTCTGGCCATGGCCTCGGGCGCCGGCGCCGGTGCACAGTCGGCCATTGGTGTGGCTGTTTTGGGCGGTATGATCACGGGAACGTTCCTATGCATCTTCTTTGTGCCTGCGTTCTTCGTGTTGGTGACCCGTATTTTCTCGGGAAAGAAATCCCAACCGGTTGTCGCCGCCGAACCGAAGGCCGTGGAGTCTCAGGAATAAAAAATGAGGAAACAAATGCGTAAAACCTTATGTCTTTTGCCTCTGGCTTCGGCCTTGCTGCTTTCGGGCTGCATTTCCTTGGCTCCCGAGTACGAGCGTCCCGAGGCTCCCGTCGAGCAGGTTTGGCCGCAGGATGAGGCAACGAAAAACGCGGCGCTTCTGACAGAAGGGCTGCAGAAGTGGAGTGACTTCTTTACCGATGAACGTCTCACCAAGCTCATTGAACTTGGTCTGCAAAACAACCGCAGTCTGCGTTCGGCGTTCTATTCGGTTGAGCAGGCTCGCGCACAGTACAACGTAAGCCGTGCGGATCTGTTGCCGTCGGTGGCGGTACAGGCTGAAGAGACGGCCGGCCGTACGCCTGCTTCGACGACCGGTACGGGGGTTGATGTCACGTCGCACACCTACTCGGCCAGTGCTGCGATGGCATCCTACGAGCTTGATTTGTTCGGACGCATCCGCAATCTGAACGAACAGGCGCTGCAGGCCTACTTCCAGACGCAGGCGGCTCAGCGCACGGCGCAGATGACGGTGATCACCGAAATCGCTCAGACCTGGTTGTCGCTTGGCGCCAGCAAGGATTTGTTCAAGCTCGCACAGGAGACCTACGACAGCCAGTCCGAGAGTCTGAAGTTAATCCAGCAGAGCTACGAGCTCGGCGCTTCGAGCATGCTTGAGGTGCAGCAGGCCATGCAGACGGTGGCAACGGCCAAGGCCGCCGCCGTCCAGGCCTCCCGCTCGGTCGCACAGTACCGCAATGCACTGGCGACGCTTGTGGGCACCAAAGTGCCGGCAGAACTTGAGCCCGAAGGTCTGAAGATGGACATCACCAAACCGCAGGTGTCGGTGGCATCCAACATCCCGAGCGAAGTGTTGCTCGCTCGTCCCGATATCGCGTCGGCCGAAGCGGTTTTGCGTTCGGCCAACGCCAATATCGGCGTGGCTCGCGCCGCATTCTTCCCGAGCATTACGCTCACGGGATCGGCCGGATCCATTTCGGGAGAACTCAACGAGCTCTTTAACGGCGGTACGCATACGTGGAGCTTTGTGCCCAATATCACGCTGCCGATTTTCACGGGCGGCGCGAACATTGCCAATCTGCGTGCGGCTGAGGCCTATCAGAAGAAGTCGATTGCCGACTACGAACTCGCCATTCAGACGGCGTTCCAGGAAGTGGCCGATGCACTGGCGACCGAAGGCACGGTTGCCGACGAACTTTTGGCGCAGCAACAGTTGGCGGCTGCAACGGCCGAAACGCTTCGCTTGAGCGAAGAGCGCTACAAGAACGGCGCAGACAGCTATCTTGAAGTGCTCGACAGCCAGCGCTCGAACTTCTCGGCGCAGCAGGCCGTGATCAGTGCACAGCTGTCGCGTGCCGCCAGTCTCGTGACGCTCTACAAAGTGTTGGGCGGTGGTTCGCAGCTTGAAGACCCGGCCGAAACGACTCAGACGGCGGACGCGAAATGACCGTGGTGACGTCCGGAGCGGCGGGCAATCTGCGCGAGCAGATTCTGTCCGCCGCAGCTTCGTGTTTCCGCGAGCGCGGCATCAAAGCTACGAAGATGCAGGAGATTGCCAAACGGCCGGCATCAGCGTGGGCAACTTCTACAACTACTTTGAGAACAAAGACGCCATCATTGACGAATTTGCACAACGGGAAGTTGCTCGCCTTGCTCGCGAAATCGATGAAATTGTCAACGGCCGCGTTTCGCTGGAGGAGCAGAGGCGACAGTTTCGCGAGTCTCTGCGCAAACAGTTGGCAGTACAGCGCGCTCGTGTCAAAATTGAGATCCTCGAAGAGGCGGCCAGAAACAGCTCCATGGGTGAGATCGTCAAACGTTCGGATGCCCAGGTTCGGGAGTTGATCAAGAAAATGCACCGCAGCCGGTCTTCAGCGGAAGTTTCCGATGAAGAAATCGAGGTGATGGTGGAAATGGATATGGCTCTTGTGGACGGCATGGCGTTTCGTTTGATTGCGCATCCGGAACTCGATATCGAACGCATGATCAACGCCATTGTGAAAACCGTTATCCGCTGATTCGCTAAACTGCACGCTGATGGCTCTCTTCTGAGAGAAACTGCTTGGTTTCTTTGATGAAAAGCACCGGTATCTCAAAAATATCGGTGCTTTTCGCTGTGTCTGTGTGCCGGAAACCGATGCTGCTGAGAAAATCAACCCTTGCGGGCTTTGCGTGCACCATTGGTGTGCCCAAAGCTATTCGACTGATTTAACACGGAAAAATCTCATACCTATGACTGAGACAACCGCAAATAAAAAGACGCCGATCTACAAGGTGCTGTACTTTCAGGTGATTTGCGCGATTCTGATCGGCGTTTTGCTCGGTCATTTCGCTCCGCATATCGGCGAAATGATGAAGCCTTTTGGTGACGGCTTTATTAAGTTGATCAAGATGATCATTGCTCCGGTGATCTTCTGTACCGTCGTCACCGGCATTGCCGGCATGGAAGACATGAAGAAGGTGGGCAAGACGGGCGGTCTCGCTTTGCTTTACTTTGAAATTGTCTCGACGATCGCTCTGATCGTGGGTCTTTTTATTGTCAACGTTGTGCAACCCGGCGTGGGCATGCACGTTGATCCGGCTTCCTTGGACAGCAAGTCGGTTGAAGCCTATACCAAGCCCGGCCAGATGCAGGGCACGGTGGATTTCCTGCTGCACATCATTCCTTCGACCGTCGTGGGCGCCTTTGCCGAGGGTGAGATTCTGCAGGTGCTCTTCTTCTCGCTGCTTTTCGGTTTCGCGCTGCACAAGATGGGCGGACGCAATACGCTTGTTTTTGAAATCATCGACAAATCTTCGCGTGTGCTCTTCCAGATCGTTGGCATGATCATGCGCGTGGCTCCTCTGGGTGCGTTCGGTGCCATGGCCTTTACGATCGGTAAATACGGTCTCGACTCGCTCATTCCGCTTGCCGAACTCATGGGGACGTTCTATCTCACCTGCCTGCTCTTCATTTTTGTGGTGCTGGGCCTGATCTGCCGCTGGCACGGTTTTTCCATTTTGCACTACATCATGTACATCAAGGAAGAACTCCTGATTGTGCTCGGCACAAGTTCTTCGGAATCGGTCTTGCCGCGCATGATGGACAAGATGGAAAAGGCAGGCGTGACAAAGTCGGTGGTTGGTCTGGTGATTCCGACGGGCTACTCCTTTAACCTGGACGGCACGGCGATCTATCTGACGATGGCCGCCGTCTTTATTGCGCAGGCCTGCGACGTGCAGATGACGCTTGTGCAGCAGCTCACACTTCTGGCTGTGCTGTTGCTCACCAGCAAGGGCGCCGCAGGTGTCACCGGCTCGGGATTTATCGTGCTGGCAGCCACGCTCTCTGCCGTGGGCCACGTGCCGGTGGCCGGTCTTGCTCTGATTCTCGGCATCGACCGCTTCATGTCGGAGGCGCGCGCCATCACCAACATGATCGGCAACGGTATTGCCTGCATCGTGGTCGGTCACTGGTTGAAGGAAGTCGATAACGACGCTCTGAAAAAGACGTTGGGGTCTTCGGTATCCAAAGAAATCAAGCATGCCGAAGATAACGTACGCGATGATCCGGAAACGATCGGTGTGCCTGCCGACATGCACGAGCGTGCCGAGCATCTCGATGAGACGCACTATGGAAAGGAACATCCGACTTCCAAGTAGTCTCTGACGAAAAAAGTTGTTTCACGCAAAAGGGCCGCCGCTTTGTCAGCGGCTTTTTTGCATCCTGAAGTTCAGCAAGACGATTGTGTGTGAACGGCCTTCATGCGTGTACGTGCGCTTCACCCGATTGGGCGTGACGACGGTATAGCCGCTTCGCTCGAAAAAGGTCCGCGCGGTAAGAGAGGCGTAGACGGTAAACGTGGAAACGGAGCGCTCAATAGCGGCTTCCGCTTGTGCGAGAAGTGCGGACCCGATGCCTTCTCCTTGCCGGTGAGCTGCGACAAAAAGGCGGTCGATAAGGCCGGTTTGAGGTTTGCAGTCGACAAAACCCGTAAGCGCTCCGTTGTCGTCGATGGCCACAAACGCGGCTTTGCCGGTGAAGGAGTCGAGCCACATGTCGGGCGTTACGTCTTCTTCGCGCAACCAGGCGGCAACTTCTTCTTCGGAATAGTCGCGGCGGTTGACGGTTTTGACGGTGTGGCGGAAAAGCGCGAGCGTGGGCTCGGCGTCGGCAGGCAGAAACGGGCGAATAAGCATGGACTGAAACGCAAACGGCAGCGAGGAGACGCTGCCGTTTTGCGGAATCACTAGGAGAAGATTATTACTTCAGACGAACCGGAATGAAGATGCGGCCGTCGCGGCGCTGCACCAACACACGCAGGTTCTTGTTCTTTTCGAGAACACGCGCCAGGTCGTCGGTCTTCTTGATCTTAACGCCGTTGACGTTGACGATGATGTCGCCTTCACGGATGCCGGCCTTGCGGGCGGCGCCTGTCGATTCGGTGACGAGCAGACCTTCGGTTTCGGCCTTGGCTTTTTCCTCATCGTTGAGAGGACGCACTGTTACGCCGAGCTTATTGGCGGCAGCAGTCTTGGAAGCGTTCGACGAAGCGCTCTCGTTGGGAGCTTCCTCAACTTTGACGTCAAGCGTCATGTCCTTGTTGTTGCGAATGATGGAAAGTTTGGCGATCGAGCCCGGTGCCATACTGCCGATGATGACCGGCATGTCGACGCTGTCGTCAATGGCCCTGCCGTTAACGGCCGTAATGATGTCACCTTCCTGCAGACCGGCTTTTGCAGCAGGACCGTCTTTTTCAACCTGGCTCACGATAGCGCCCTTGGGCGTCTTCATGCCGAAACTTTCCGCAAGATCCTGCGTGACGCTCTGGATCACCACGCCGATACGGCCGCGTGTGACCTTGCCGTTTTTCACGAGTTGATCCTTGATCTGCATGGCCAGGTTGCTCGGAATGGCAAACGACAGGCCCATGAAACCGCCGGAGGTAGAGAAGATCTGGGAGTTGATGCCCACGACTTCACCCTTCATGTTAAAGAGCGGGCCGCCGGAGTTGCCCGGATTGACGGCCACGTCGGTCTGGATGAAGGGAACGTACTGATCGCTCGGCAGCTTGCGGCTCTTGGCGGACACAATGCCAGAGGTCACGGTGTTGTCCAGACCGAAGGGACTGCCGATGGCGGCCACCCATTCACCGACCTTGAGTTCATCGCTGTTGCCCATCGTGAGGTAGGGCAGATCCTTGGCGTCGATCTTGACGACGGCAATGTCGGTTTTGGCGTCAGAACCGAGCACCTTGCCCGTAAATTCGCGGTTGTCGGTCAGACGCACCTTGATTTCGTCGGCGCCGTCAACAACGTGGTGGTTGGTAAGAATCAGACCGTCGGCGCTGATGATGAAGCCCGAACCCGTGCCGCGGCGTTCAGGTTCCTGACGGGGACCGCCGCCAAAGGGGAAGGGAAAGCCAAAGCGGCGGAAGATTTCCGCGTGGCGTTCGTCAAAGCCAAACGGATCGGCGCCTTCGACGACGCGGGCTTCGCGCACGGTGGAAATGTTCACGACGCCCTTGCCGTATTTTTCAACGAGCTGAACAAAGTCGGGCAGCTGAGTCGTGGCGACGGTTGTCTGCGGAGCCAGGCCGCTGGCAACGGCGGGCGTCGCGGACAGGAGAGCGCCGGAAAAAGCAATGGCGGCAGCGGCAATCACTGCGGCAGGCTTGAGCGTTTTGGTGAACATTTTCTTTTATTACTCCGGTATCGAATGTCGGGCGCGCGAATCAATCCAAGGGCTATGCGACGCGCTCTGTCGGCACTCGTATGTTAAGTTGCGGCAAACAATAAAGGAAAAAGGCGTCGATGAATGTGGGGAACTGTGGCCGTCGGGTTAAATTTGTAACAAGGCACGCACAGCACCATGAATCGTTCACAGCTTGGCTGCTTGATTGGCGGCCGGACACAGCGGAATGCGAACCAAGAACTGGGCGCCGAATCCTTCGGGCTCGCCGTCGTGCGGCGGACGAACAAAGCCGTCGTTGATCGTAATGGTGCCGTTGTGCATTTGCACGATGCGGCTGACAATGGCAAGCCCTAAACCGGTGCCGGACACTTTGGTGCCGAGCGCGCGATAAAAGCGCTCGAAGACGCGGGTTCGTTCTTCGGGAGCGATGCCCGGACCGTTGTCGGTCACCGTAATAACGGCATGACAATCGCCGTCGTCCCGCACGGCGACTTCAATGCGTCCTCCTTCAGGGGTATAACGAATGGCGTTGTCCGTAAGGTTGGTGATCATCAGCCCAATGGCGTCCTTCATGCCGAGCATGGTGACGTCGGTGCAGTTGTGCGTGAGCGTGATGCCTTTGGCTTCGGCCGACACGGAGAGCTCTTCGACCGAGGCTTGCGCCACGGCCGCCAGATTGAATTCGCTCATGGGCTTGTCGTGGGCATCCGGATCAAGTCGGGCGATGGTAAGAAGCTGCTGCACGAGGCGGGTGGCGCGCGCCACGCCTTCCTGCAGGCGCGAAGCGTATTTGGCGCGCGTTTCCGGATCTTTGGCGCGGGACAAAAGCTGCGCCTGAAGCTTGATGGCCGCCAGAGGCGTGCGCAGTTCGTGAGCGGCGTCAGACGCAAAACGCTGCTGGGCGCTTAACGAATCGCCTAAGCGTCTCATCAGCGAATTGATGGCATCAACGAGGCTCTTTAATTCGTAGGGCAACCCTTCGGTGTCGATCGGCGTCATGCTCGAGGGCGAGCGTTTGGCCACGGCACGTGCCGTGCGGTTTAAGGGCTGAAGCGCCTGCACGATCACAAACCAGATGGCAATCGCCAAAAAGGGAATCAGAATGAACATCGGCTGAACGATGTTCATGGCTGAAGAAACGGCCAGACGGTCGCGCACGTCCATGGGCTGCGCCACCTGCACAATTTTGGTGCCGACAGTGGCGGTGAACTGTCGCCATTCGGTGCCGGCCTCGTCCTTGATGTCGCTGAAACCCACGCTTTCGGCCAAAGGCAACGCATCCGTGCGGCGCGACAGGTAGACGCGGTTGGTGGAGGCGTCATAAATCTGCACCAGAAAGCGCATCTCGGGTGACTGTCCGACAAGAATCGTATGTTTGATGTCGTTGTCACCGCGCTCAATCAACTCGAGCGCGGTGTGCCGGAGCTGTTCGTCAAAGAGTCCCGATAATTCCGAGCGCGTGGAGTGATAGGTGGCCCAAGAGGCCACAAGTCCCGCGACAATGAGCGCCGAAACGAGCGTGAACACGATTCGGCTGCGAATGCTGGCGGCCATGCGAAACTAGGTCTCAAGCAGGTAGCCCACGCCGCGCACGGTCTTGATGGCGCTGTCCGAAAGCTTCTTGCGCAGGTGGTGGATGTGCACTTCGATCGTGTTGGAGCCCACTGCCGAATCCCAGTCGTAGAGCTTTTCTTCGAGCTGACCGCGGGAGAGCACGACGCCCGCGCGATCGGCCAGGGCAACGAGAAGGGCGTATTCCTTGGACGAGAGCAGCACCGGTTCGCCGTTGTAGAACACTTCGCGGGTTTCGGGCTTGATGAGAAGTTTGCCGCGTTCGATCGTGGGCTCGCTGCGGCCTGCCGAACGGCGCAGCAACGCGCGAATGCGCGCGGAGAGCTCATCGAGGTCAAACGGCTTGATGAGGTAGTCGTCTGCGCCGGCGTCAAGACCCTTGACGCGGTCGGACACGGTGTCTCGGGCCGTCGTCACCAGCACCGGCGTGTGGATGCGGCGCGAGCGCACTTCCTGCAGCACGCTGATGCCGTCTTTGCCGGGAAGGCCCAAATCCAGAATGACAAGAGAAAACGGAGTGGTGCGCAGTGCGATCAGAGCGGAATTGCCGTCCTGCACCCAGTCGACGGCATAGCCTTCGGCTTTGAGCCCGTCGACGACACCTTCGCCGATCATTTGATCGTCTTCAACCAGAAGGATTCGCATCGTTGGTTACTTTCGTGTCAAACGCCCGTGCGGCAGCGCCTTTTCTTGGACGCAAAAACACCCCGCACCGGCGGTAAAAATGAAGTTGCCCAATAATAACGCGAAAGCTGTCCGGTTCGCCCGTCAAATTTTGTCTTATACGACAAAACGTTCCATGTGAAACATCAAACCGCAGGCGTGGGAACGATGCGGAAAAAACGGGGGAAAACGCTTGAGTGACCGACAGATCGAAGACCGGCGCGATCGCGGGTAAAAGGCTTGTAATAAAATCGAAAAATTAGCGCCACAAAATACGACGTCACGTTCGTATTTACACTAGCCATGAGGGAGAGAAAAAGTGACTGAAAGCGACGCAGAAAAGATTCAACAACAAGCGAAGCAGCCGGAAGTTCCGACTCCTGACCAGAAACAAGAGATAAAGGCGGCAGCGGTAAAGACCGCCCCCGTCAAGAGCAGCCGCAAGACGGCGGCCAAGAAGACGACAAGCGCCGCGAAAAAGACGACCAAGGCCGTCAAGGAAGAGAAGGCGTCGGCCGCGGTCAACCTGGATTCCCCGTCTCTGTACACCAATCGCGAAATCAGCTGGATCGAATTCGATCGCAAGGTGCTTGAGACGGCTGAAGACCGCAAGGTGCCGCTCCTGGATCGCGTCAAGTTCCTGGCGATCTTCTTCAATAATCTTGACGAGTTCTACATGGTGCGCGTGATGAACCTGCAGCGTCAGGCGCGCAGCAACGTACTGCCGACGGGGCCCGATAAGATGCCGCCCGCCAAGCAGCTCGTGGAAATCCGCCGCCGCGTGGGCGAACTTCTGGATGAAGCCGAAGAACTGTGGCTCAAGGATCTCAAGCCCGCTCTTGAAAAGAAGGACGTGCATTTCATCACGTACGACGAACTCACGGGCGTGCGTCGGCAGATGGTCGACAAGTACTTCGAGACCGAAATTCTGCCGGTCTTGACGCCTCAGGGTGTGGACGCCGGACGTCCCTTCCCGATGATTTCGAGCCGCAGCATCAACTTCGTGATCGAACTCCGAAGCACTGACCCAAGCGACGAGAAGTCCTACTTTGCGCGCCTCAAGAACCCGAACAACGTGCCGCGTTTCCTTTTTGTGCCCAAGGATCTGACGGGTGAAGAGACGATTGACTTTGCTTCCGGCGACGGCGACATCCTCATGATGGAGGATCTCGTTGCCAACCGCATGGGCATGCTCTTCCCCGGCTACAAGGTGAAGAACTACGGCATGTTCCGCGTCACCCGCAACACGGACGGCGAAATTGAAGAAGACGAAGCCGACGATCTGCTCGCGGCTGTGCGCGACTACGTCGAACAGCGCCGCTTCGGCTCCATCGTGCGTGTGGAATTGGCCCGCGGTATGCCGCTGGCGCTTCAGGACTTCCTGATCAGTCATCTGGACGTGCATCCGTCTCAGGTGGTGCGCCTGAAGATGCCGCTTGCCTTCAACGACTTCATGCGCTTGATGAAGATCGACAAGCCCGCGCTGAAGTACCCGCCGTTCCGTGCCAACACGCCCAAGCCCTTTGATCCGGAAGAAGATCTCTTTGCCGAAATCCGCGAACGCGATCTGATGGTGTTTCACCCGTACGACAGTTTCGGCTGTGTGCTGCGCTTCCTGCGTCAGGCGGCCGTGGATCCGGATGTCGTTGCCATCAAGCAGACGCTTTATCGCTGCGGCAGCGACTCGCCCGTCGTGCGTGCATTGCTGGAAGCACGTCGCCGCGGCAAGCAGGTGACGGCCGTGGTCGAACTCAAGGCGCGCTTTGACGAGGAGCAGAACATCAACTGGGCCGAAGAACTTGAACGTGCAGGCGTCAATGTTGTCTACGGCTTTGCCGGTTTGAAGATCCACGCCAAGCTCTGCTTGGTTGTGCGTCGTGAACCCAAGGGCATGCGTCGCTATGCGCATATCGGCACGGGCAACTACAACGCGTCTTCGGCAAAGATCTACACCGACCTGGGGCTCTTTACGGCACGCGATGATATCTGCAGCGATGTGCAGGATCTCTTTAACGTGATGACCGGTTTCGGCGTGATCGACAATTACCGCCGTATCTTCGTTTCGCCCAATCATCTGCGCGCCAACATCACGCGCCTGATTCGGGAAGAGGCGGAAATTCATTGTGCCAAGGGCGGCGGCCGCATCATCATGAAGTGCAACCAGCTCGTGGACCAGGGCATCGTGCGCGAGCTCTATGAAGCAAGCCGCGCCGGCGTCAAGATCGAATGCGTGGTGCGCGGCATCTGCTCGCTGCGCCCCGGCATCAAGAACGTGTCCGAAACGATCAGCGTGCACTCGATTGTGGGCGAATTGCTCGAACACGCCCGCATCTACTACTTTGAGCACGGCGGCGAACCTGTCATGTACGTGGGCAGCGCCGACATGATGACGCGCAACTTGAACGGCCGCATCGAGGTGCTCACACCGGTGCTCGACAAGAAGCTCATGGACAACATCTTGAAGCAGATCGTCAATCCGCAGCTTGCCGACAACACGCATGCATGGGAGCTCTTAAGCGACGGCAGCTACAAGAAGATCAAGCGCGAAGCGGGGGCCGTTGCGATGGATTCGCAAAGCCACATCAAACGCGTGCTCAATCTCCTGAAGCGATAAGACGGCACTGTAAGCGCCAAAAGAAACTCCCCGACGGAAATTTCGCCGGGGAGCTTTTTTTAGGAGGGCTCGTCGGAGACGGGACCGAGGCAGCCGATTAACGGTCGTGACCGCGTTCGGCGTTGGAGTACTTCTTGTTGGTCTGTCCCTTGACCGGAACGGTGTCAAATGCGCAGATGCGCTTGCCGCTCGTGTAGGTATACAGATACGTATCCCAGACGGCGCCGGCCATCATGTACTTGGTCAGATCCTTCTGCGAGAAGCTGATCACCAGATCAGTCTTACCGTCGCCGTTGACGTCTTTCTTTTCAAAAGCCTTCGGCTTGGCAAGATTGCTCATGACAACGGCGGCAACCGTGGAAGCGCGGCTCGGACCGGCAAAGGTCTTGTCCTTGTCGATCGTGGTGGCGTCCAGGAGCGTATCGGACAGAAGTGCAATCTTGACGTTGGCGTCGCTCTTGGGATCCAATTCTTTGGCAAGAACGACAATCTTGTGCGGTGCAATCGAAGCAAGGTTGCGATCAACGGCACCTTGGGCTTCCTGCATCTTCTGAACGTTGAAGTTGTGCAGGATGTCAAGCGCTTTCTGCTTGGAAACCTTCATGGCAGCCTTGGCTTGGGCATGAACGGCAGCGCGATCGCCCATCCAGCCGTCTTCGAGCGTCTTGATCATGTCCCGCGTGGGCATCTGATCGCCCCACTGATACTCAAGCACGTTGGCGTGATTGATAAACGGAGTGGATGCGAATTCGGCGTGGTAGCTAAAGCGCTTGTCCTGAGCGTTGAACTGCTCGGCGGTAGCTTCCTGCCAGGTCATGAAGTTGGCGTTGGCTGCCGGTTTGGCAAGCGGATATCCCGGCACGTAAGGCGTTTCGCACGGACGAGCATAGGCGCGGAAGGCCGTGATGAATTCGGGATCCGGATCGAGCTCGAAGACGACCGATTCGTGAGAAGTCGGACGGCACGTGCCGAAGCCGTTGTGGTGGTACCAGCCCGGATCGTCGCCGATGGTCGGTTCATGCAGTCGCAAAATGGCTTTGACGTCATCGACGCTGAATTTGCGATCAGGCGTGACGCTGTACGGGAACTGTTCCGGATCGGTGATCTTCTTGCCGGTGATGTAGTTCCAGGCCAGTTCGTTGCGGCTGCGGTTGTATTCGGCGGCGCGTCTTTCCGGCGGCTGAACGGCCAGACGATAGTTGAAGTCGTTGTAGACGCCGGCTTTGGCGGGCTTGTAGCGGCCGTTCTGAATCGAGCGCTCGATGAGGCCCGGGGCGACGATCACGTTCTTTGTGTCGGTGGCGTCCACTTTGCCGATCATGAAGTTGTTCGGGATGTAGACGATTTCATTGTCCTGAACGCGGCGTGCCACCCAGGTGTTGCCTTTGTGAATGGCGATCTGCCAGGCTTCGTTCTTATCGGCCACCGTGTAAGTGCGGCCTTCGGAGAAGTAGCCGTATTCGCCGAGCAGCTTGATGGCGATGTCGATGGCTTCCTTAGCGGTGTGAGCGCGTTCGGCCATCAGACGGCGTATGCC
>UMFB01024559.1_pt1 | contig 15517 bp, 26 predicted proteins | sample 1964921 | NCBI WGS metagenome assembly UMFB01 (sample SAMEA4836037, study PRJEB28245) | human gut metagenome | biome: gut microbiome; material: fecal sample | place: Denmark | collected 2008
TAACATCATGGCTATTGATGTGTCTTGCCCCGGCCCTAACGGAGTACCCATCGTAAACTGCGGGACATCTTTGCTTCCCGCAACCGCCTCTGCTTCCCTCGCTTCCCCGGAACTTGACAAGTCGGAAGCCCCCGCTAAGAAATAAAGTATCCGGGATTTGGGAACATACGTAGCCTATGACTACGTAACCCCTACCGCGCAGCGTGGGACGATTTTTATCTTCTCGCGCTGCGTTTTTATTAAGGAAATACCATGTTTAGATTAGGACTCGGTATCCTGTTAGGATGGCTTATCTTTGATGAAGAAGGGAAAAAGGCTTCGAATAAGGCTGGTAAATTTATCAAAGATAAATCCGGTGAAGCCATAGACTATGCGTCTAAGCATATTGATACGGATAAAGTCGCTGATTTCGTTAAAAAGCAAATTTCCCCGAAAGGCATCGCTGAAAATATCGCCCAAGACGTAGCTGAGGATGCTATCATAGATACGGTTGCAGAGGAAGCTGTGCTTGGTAATGCCGCCGGAGGCATTCTAGCCGGAGAAACTTTGGCTACCGAACGAAACAACGAAAATTTGAATCAAATTGATCTTCTTCAACAGCGCGTGGATGCTTTGACAGCGGAAACCACGCCCATTATATAACCACCACAAGGAAATGAATCATGCACGATAGCAAATCCGCCGAAAAGATTGCAAAAGAAGAGTATAAAGAAGAACTTGCATTCTTGGAAGAACTTGAACATGAAATTGGCGAGCATTGTGAAGCTGGCGTCAAATCAATGCCCCATGTCGAAAACACTCGTGAACTACTTAAAGCACATAAAGAATTGTGCCATTATCTCATGTATAAGTGCGCTATTCATGAAATGTCGGAATATTCCGAAGTGTATCATGAGATTGAAGACGTTATTGAAAATCCGCCCCATACGTGGTATCCCTACATGGATAAACCGGGCGGGCACATGAATATCATTGAGATGGAAGTCGGAGAGATGATGCACGCCTATGAAGGAATGCGCGCCACGCCTCCCACGATGACCCATGCTCAATTCGTACACGAGCTTAAACATGCCGCCGCCGCAATCTGCTACGCTCTGGAAGAAATGACCTGCTCTGACAAGGAATACCATAAAAAGCACCATTTCCATAAGCCGTATCCCGAAGAATACGGTTCTAAGGCGAAATAATCATGAACATCGAATCTGATCGCGGGATAGATACAGGACAATCGGAATCTAAGACTTTCGGATGGATACCTTGTGCATTATGCAAGGCATGGATTCCGATTGTCAAAGACGGAGTACACGAACCTCCGAAACACGGTATCTGCCCGTATCGGAAGCCCTCTAAATGCAAAACGGAACCTAGCTTCGGTTGTCGTTGGGGCTTTACTGCTTAATCAGAAATTCTCCCTACCTCCTTCCCATCCCTCCCTTAAAGGCGTCTATCCGGACGCCTTTTTCTTTTCTTGACAAAAATGTAAAATGAAGCTATACTTCTTTGATAATACCATTTTTGTCAGATAAGGAGAGGAGTTTCAATGGCTAATGTAAAACCCATAACGACTAAACAATTCAATCAAAATAAAAAGCATATCACCGACATCCATTGGTACGCCGACAATGTTCTTAATGGAAATGTTCAGGTCTGTAAATACATTAGAGCATTATGCAAGAACTTTAAAGATGACCTCGCCAATAAAGACCTTGATTTTTATTTTTCAGAAGAATCAGCTATCCGAGTAATTTGTTTTATCGAAAATATGGTGCATGTCAAGGGCGTTCTTACCGGGCAACGGTTAAAACTTGAACCTTGGCAGAAATTTTTTGTCGGTAACATCTTCGGCTGGCTGGACAAGAAAAACAATCTCCGCAGATACAGAGAGGCAGCTCTTATCGTTCCCCGAAAAGCTGGCAAGGCTTTAGCTGTAAGCACTCCAATCCCTACTCCCGAGGGTTGGGTCACGATGAATGATTTAAAGCCCGGAGACGCCGTTTATGGGCCAAATTCGGATATACGGAGAGTAGTAGCCGCAACGGAAGTGATGTACGGAAGGCCGTGCTACGAAATTTCTTTCAATGATGGTTCTTCTATTACGGCTGACGCGGAACATCTTTGGAAAATTGATGGTAAGAATATCGTAACCTCCGAAAGTCTGCATCAAATTTTGTCTCACAATGGCAGAAAGCCTAAAGTATGGGTAGCCCCGAATGTAAAACGGCATGATGGCGAGACGGTACCTGTGGTAAGATTCATTACGGATTGTAAGCCTGTGGAAAGCGTTCCAGTGAAGTGTATACAGGTTGATAATGAGGACGGAATGTATCTTTGCGGGGAAACGTATATTCCGACTCACAATAGCAGCCTTGCGGCGGCTATTGGACACTATATGTTGGTTGGTGAAAAAGAAAAAGGTTCGGAAGTATACTGTGGCGCAACCACGGAAGTTCAGGCATTTGTGCTGTTCAACATTGCTCGGGACATGATTGTCGCCAATAAAGCATTTGAAGAGGCATTCGGCCTGACTTATACTAAAGAGTCTATTCATGCACAATCAACACTTTCTACGTTCAAGCCTATTATCGGAAGCCCAAAGGACGGTAGTAACCCTCAGTGCGCTATCGTTGACGAGTATCATGAACATCCTTCGGACGCGCTGTATGACTCGTTGAAGCTCGGTATGGGCGCTAGACAACACCCCCTCTTGCTTGTTACTACTACCGCAGGGACAAACATCAAAGGGCCTTGCTATCGTTACGTTGAGCAAGGCAGAAAGGTCGTGTTGGGGAAAGCAAAGAACGATAGATTATTTTACATGGAGTTTACCATTGATGACACGGACAAATGGGAAGATTTTTCGTGCTGGATTAAAGCCAGTCCAAACTTCGGAGTTTCCGTATCCGAAGAGTTCTTGCGCGAGCAATACGAAATAGCCAAATCATCACAGTACAAGCGCTCATCTATTCTTACCAAAATGCTGAATGTTTGGAACAACGAATCGGTGGGATGGATTGACTTTCCTAAATGGCTTAATTGTACTGACAGAAATCTAAAGATGGAAGATTTTGAAGGCGAGAAATGCTGGATTGGCATTGACTTAGCCTCTAAAGTCGACTTAACTGCAATGGTTGCCGTCTTTAAGCGCGATGGTAAATTCTATGTTTTCGGAAAATACTATCTTCCTTCTGATACTGTAGATAGGCCGGAGAATGACCATTATCGGGGCTGGCGAGATGAAGGCTGGCTGACCGTAACGCAAGGGGCTCGAACGGACTATCACGCTCTGGAAGAAGACCTGCAAAATTGGGCTGATAAATATGCTATTCAGGAAGTAGCATACGACCCTAGAGAAGCCGAATATCTTATGCAGAATATCCGGGAATGGGCAGCTTTTGAATGTATTGAGTTTACCCAATCCTCTGCCACTTTCTCTGAGCCGATGAAAGAGTTTGAAGCTGCGTACCTTAACGGGGAACTTTTCCACCAGAATGACCCTATCCTCAATTTCGCAGCAGGGAATGTCGTCCTGAAATCCACAACGAACAAACTTGTCTATATGACCAAAACGGCAAATGAAAATAAAATCGACCCGATGGTTGCTATGATTATGGCAATCGCTAGAGCAATGGAAGATAAAGAAGAAGAGGCGTCAGATCCGTTTATTATGTTCCTTTAGCGTACGTTAACACATACAATAGCACCCGATTAATCGCGGAATCAATGGAAAGAGATTCATAGATTAATCGGGTGCTATTGTATGTGTTACTAGTTAAGAACTATTAAAGGAACAATCCTTCTCCTCCAAAATGATATTCAGGTTGCTTATACCGCTCAATGACAAGACCCGGAGAGGAAAATCTTTTAATCAGATACAGGATCATATCAATATATTCTTCCGCGTTAAGTTGATCAAAATCAAATCCTCGATAAATATTGCTTTTATAATGATCAAGATATCCGGAAGATTTCAAGAAAGCCACACCTTTACTTCTTTTATCCAGATAAGAGTCGCTTCTCGTAAAATCAAAATTTTTAAGCACCCTTTCATATGCTACTTCAAATTGAGCTACATCAGAGACTCTATATTTGAATGTTTTCTTTTTACCATCTCCCAAAGTGACACTGATTTTGATGATTTCCATATGTTCATTCCTTATTAATTGATTTAAGAAATAATGTATGAACGCATCTATCAATTATGAAACAAACGCTAATGATAGGCAGTAAAAAGAAGAAAAAGGTTATACTAAAATCTTTTGATCTTAGTTCATCGGAAAATAGAAGTAATCCAATCGCAAAGATTATGGAGCTTATTGTCAGGTCATAGTATTTAAGAGCCTGTAAATTCTTTGCGAAGAATATTGATCGCTTCATTTATGGCATCCTCTCCTTCGGTCGTATCGAAAATGATATCGTGTGTTAATCCTTCCTTTAAAAATATAGTTATGACATTATCTTTCTTCTTAATTCCGACAATACTGTCAATTTCAAAAAATTCAATATCGGATGATAGGGTATTGTCAAAAATAAGATAATTTTTTTTTGAGCGTAAAGGCTTTTCATCAAGATTATAATACATTTTTAATCCCCTTTTTATTTACGACATAAAAACGCTGACCTTTCGGTGGATCTGGCCTTTCAGGGCAAACCCACCCTTTTGGATGCGAGACTATATGGGCTCCTGCTTTGTCATCTTCATTCCCTAGTAGGTAGAATAACAGAAGGATAAGAAGCGCGGAGAATATTATGATAAACACTGTCTCTATCCTCCTTTGAAGGAAATACAAATCTTCGATCAAAAATTTCAGTTTTAGTTTCCAACGATATGACCAATTCATGGTAGTCATCGTAGTCCCCGCGCATAAGAATGATGCGGTCTAAATCAATAGCTATTTTCCTTTCAAGCGTGACGCCATACTAAAAGCTATAAAGTTTCATTCTACCCCCTATTACTACTCATTATGAGAAGTCTAGAAAATGCTTCATCTCTACATTCCTCGGAAGAAAAAGAATACTCAAAAACATGGTCTTTATTGCTTCCGCATAGTATAATTTGAAGTTTCATACTGCCATTTTCCTTACTCATTGAGATTATTCTATGCGTGTCAATGGCTTCTACGAATTCGTTATTCATTCCAAATCGAAAATTTACCAATTTCATGCCGATCCCTTCCCTTTCCGATAGTCGGAGGTTATTTTTGAATGACAGGATTTACATAACGCCATAAGGTTGTTTTCGTCAAGTATTTTTCCACCCTCGTTAATAGGAATGATATGGTGGACTTCGTTAGCCACGTTAGGGAATGGGGTCGTTTTCTCGCATTCCTCGCAGAAGGGGTGCTTCCTGAGATAACGCTCACGAACTTTCTTCCACCTTGAATCGTACCCTCTTTCCGCCGGGGTTCCGCGCTTCATATCATATCGTTTATCTGACGAGATTCTGTGCTTGGCACAATCTTCGCAGTACCCCGAAGGGTGATCCGTTGGCTTTTTACAGTGCTTACATGGTTTTTTTGGTCTAGGGGGCATATATGGACCTCCATAATTAATCGTATTTTATTGATAAGGTTCCAGCGGAAAGAAACCACGCCAGTCTATAGACAGCTCCACTAAGTTGGTCTTTGCTTATTTGACATCCTCCCCCGCCTAAAGTCGGGGGATTCCTATCAGTAAGGCCCAATTAGACCAAACTATAGGCGGGTTCCTGATTCAACGCGGGCGCTTGAGCCCTTCCCGCTCCACAGGCTGTAACGGCAAGCCCTGCCGCCAAAATGTTCAACGCCGCATTGTGATCAGCGTTAAATTCAAATCCGCAAGCTGTACATTTAAATTTGGCTTGCGTTTGTCTGTTTTGTTTATCCACACATCCGCAACGGCTACAGGTCTGGCTGGTATACTGAGGAGGGATTGCGACCAAAGATCCACCCAACCATGCCAGCTTGTATGTCAACTGCCGCCGGAACTCAAACCACCCTTGATCCAATATAGACTTATTCAAACCTGACTTGCGTTTTCCTCCTGCCTTTGAGCTGGACATATTCCGCACTTTCAAGTCCTCAAGCACAACAACAGCGTGGTTTTTGCTAATCATTGTGCTTGTCTTGTGCAGAAAGTCCTTGCGAGCATTAGCTATGTGGAGGTGCAAGCGTTGAATGCGTGATTTGATCTTTTGCCAGTTGGAGGAAAACTTTTTGCATCTTGCTTGTTTGCGTTGCAGTTTTGCCAACTTCTTTTCATATTTGCGAAAGCTATTCAACGGTTCAATTGTGTTTCCATCAGAGAGCGTTGCAAAATGAGCAACACCCATATCAATACCAATAAAACTTTTAGACGGATGAATAGGCTCCGGAGCTTCACGCTCTGTCAGAATGGATACATACCATTCTCCAGCAGAAAGAGAAACCGCTACTTGCTTGAGAGTCCCTTTTATAGCCCGGCTTTTTCTGTAACGCACCCAACCTATTTTGGGAAGATAAACGCGGCTATTTCCTTCATCCAACTTGAAGCCTTGCGGATAGCGAAAGGTGTTGTGAGCACCTTTCTTCTTGAATTGAGGGAAATTTGCACGCTTCTCAAAGAAATTTTTGTAAGCCTGATCAAGATCCTTCAATACAAACTGCAATATCTGAGAGTGCGCTCCAGCAAGAAAAGATGTTTCTTCTTCCTTTTTCCAATCACGGAGGGCCTTACAAAGGTTATAAAACCCAAGCCGTTTTCCCTCCGCTTGATATGTTTCTTTCTCCAATGCAAGCGCCTTATTCCAGACGAAACGGCAGCACCCGGCAAAACTCAACATGAGATTTGCTTGTTTGGCTTTAGGACGTAACTGGAATTTGTATGCTTGCATTCTTTTCATGGCTTAAATTATACTCAGTTTATAGGTAAATGTCAAGTTATTTTTTTTTCGGGATAGGGGGGGGGGTTATCGCAAGTCTTTATAGTCTATTATTCATGAGTAAAGGCAAAAATTCCAGTTAAGGTGCGCCTTATATCCTCCCCCTAAAGAGAGAGAGAGGTTTTACGGCGCGTCCGATAAAAAGCATATAATGTGGCTTACGAAATTATTATTCATGGATTTTACTTTTCCTCAGACATAAAAATGTAAAAATGATTTTTTGCGGGCTCGCAATATTGCCATTTGAGTATATGAGACGTATCAGTTGACCTACTCCCCATATATTTCAACTCACCTTCTTGTATCTTCTTATTAAAAAATCCTATATACCACACTTTTTTATCGTCGCTAAAAGCTACAAGTTCTCCCTCCCGAAATTCCTGATCTGGGGCATCGTAAGTCCCCGCAAGATGTTCGTTACCTTCGTAAGGAATGCAATACTTACACACAATCAAGCTGGTATCTTTAAAAGCGTCCCCTACCTTTCCCGAAAAAAGCGCGGGCTCCCAAATTTCATGTTCAGAATCTCGCATCAAGACTTTATCAAAAGGCTTAAAATCGTACATTATGTAATCTCCTTTTTAAGCTGGTTAAAACAATACATGTTTCATTTTACGGTCAAACAATCCTTCAAGATAGTCAATTTCTTCCTCAGAAAAATTGAAATTAAAACCTAGCATAAGATGATTACGTGCGAAAGGGTCAAGTTTCCATGCTTGAAACCTTTCTTCTTTTTGATTGTCTCCCCATTTGATAGTACATTCCCGATAAAAAGCATTCGTTAAAGTCTTTTCTTGCCCATCCACTGTGAGAGTGAGCCACCCATCAGTAATATCTGAGTTCCATTCGTAACGTATGAGCTTGATTTCACGCATTATCTATTCTCCTAAGAATTAAATTCAAAGTGATTTTTTGCGGGCTCGCAACAGTCCCATTCTTGACATCCGCTAGATGAAGTGCACCCGAAGGTGACAAAGAGCTTTTTATCGTTACAGATTATTATTTCTTTAAAAATTCGCAAATGCCAAACAGATTCATAGTTGTCTCTAACCGCCACAAGGTCGCGTTGCTTAGGCACCCATTCACTATTCTTTGTCCCCACAAGATGCTCATTGCCGAGGGCAGGGATGCAATATTCCCAAAGAGCTTCATTAATAGCTATAACCTTCCCATCTCTTCTATAATGAGAGAAAAATGTTGCGACCCAAATATCATCTTCGGAATCCCTAACCAAAACCTTATCAAACATTTTAAACTCAGGCATTAGATTTCCTCCTTTATTATATTTTGTTCCGCCATAATAAATGCCGCATCAATTTCCTTAGCTATTTGGTCAGCAATATAATCCTCATCTTTAACTCCATCTTTCTCTACAGACATGGACGCTAGGCATAAAAGAGCATCCGAAAGAATCTTGACCGACTTACACGCCGCAACGATATACTTAGCGTTGGCAAGCTGTTGCTCTCTCAGGACGTTTTGAGCAGGATAGTCCTTACAGACATACATGCTTACCATTGCGATATGCTTGTCTCCGCAGTTAATGGCTCCATGACAATGAGACTCGTCAAGATGCCAATCGCCTCCATTCGTAGCGGCTTTCCTTAGCTTTTCCAATCCTGTAAGGAATCTAAGACTTTCGTTCATATCTCGCCATCCTTTCTTCATGTTCCATTTCCGCCTCGACCATAAGTTCAGCTTCACGCAAAAGGCACCAATTACCGCAACCGGGGAAGCTTCCACCTTTGCGCGGACACAAAGCCTTCATACTGTGAGCGCAAGGTACATCATTGTAATCCATGCTAATCAGTTTAATCTTTACGCGAGACTCGAACATAAGAGCGTCATAATAGTCAGGATACAAGGAATCAAAATACCCTCTTTCCGGACAATCTCTGCACATAAGGGAGGATTGATATTCACAATTTTTGCATTGATCGATAAAATAAACTCTGTTTTTAAGCCACTCTTTTTCCTTGTTTGTAAGACCGTACTTGTTTTTTCTCATGATGTCAATTCTCCTTTAATTTTTATCGGTTATCTGGCAATCCCAAAGTTATAAGCCTCGTAAGAACATGAGGTTTCGGAACTCCGAAAAGCATTGAGAGCCTAGTAATACTATAATTATGTTCCTCTGCTTTCTCTCTAAACAATTCCTCCGGCATCAAAAGCTCGTATGCGAATAGGTTAGCTTCAATCTCTTCTTCTCTCGTAAATTGCTTTGATTCGTTTTTCATGCCCATTTCCTCCCTCTCTTGAAATAGATACTACGAAATTATATTGGAGGTGTCAATACTTTTTTGTTTAAACTACAAGATAAAAATAAAGACTTGTGACGATTCAGGTTGTCACAAGTCTTTATTTGCATTTATTCGAGGGGGATATTCAGCATCGGAATATTCTCGCCAGTAACCTTGGGCAATACTCCATTCCATCCTGTAGCCATGATGTATCGGATAAGCTCAGGGGTAAGGGACTCAGCGAGCTTCTTATTCGCTGTATATTGAGCTTCCGCTTTCTTCGTAATGGAATATGCCTCGGCGTCCGCAATCTTTCGCATAGATTCCGCACGGCCTTCCGCCTCGGCTTTCTTCTTATCCGCCTCAGCTTGCGCAGTTTCAATTTCTGTGCGACGCTGCGTAGCAATCTGAATAGCGCCTACCTTAGCATCAATCGCTTCCTTTACGTTCTGGGGAAGCCAGATATTGCCAACAATGGCAATGTAATCAATCTTAATCCCAAGAGGCGCAAGACGTTCACGAACGGCCTCCGTCACCTGCATGATAAACTCGGTCTTCTTTTCCCCGTAAAGCTGCTCAGAAGTCCTCGTAGAAGCGGCACGGACAATCTCGTCTCGAATCATATTGTAAACGTATACGTTCGTGATTTCGTCAATGCCCTTTCTGTACGTCTGGAAAAGCAAAGACACTTTATCGGGATCAACGGAGTAAGACAGAGAAACGTCAGCACTGAGAGAAAGCCCTTCCTTGGATTGGAATTGGAATGCGCCGCTATTTCCGGTTCCCCGCCATTCCTTTGTCTGCTGCGCCGTAGAGAACGTGAAAAGCTGTTCATTGATGCCTACCCAATAGCGGCCTACACCAAGCTTTTCAGTATCCACACCTTTCGACGAGCCAAGCAAATTCACCTTTACGCCGACATATCCAGCCTCGACTTTCTCAATACAAGTAAGAGCGTAAATGCCGAAAGCAAGGACAAAAACAAGAGTAACACACGCGATAATCTTTTTCATTATACATCTTCCTTAGAAATAATTTTAAAAATTTTATAACTCAAAAATACAGTTACGGGGAAACTAATAATCAATGCCGCTCCGGTCAGAACCAAAGCCGTAGATTCGGAACTAATCAAAAACGGCAGAAGAAATCCAAACAGCCCAATCACATAAACCAGATTGATCAAGACGTAAACCAAAAATAGGAGAATATCATCTTCCGTCTTTTGTAGAATTGAAGCACCCTTTTCCGTTTTTTCGTTATTCATCGGAACCACCTTTATGATCTAGTTTTTCCCGGAGCTTCCATTCTTGGATAGAACGCTGGAGATATCCTTTTTCCCATTCTTCCACTCCTACCTCCTTTTTTACGGCTACCATAGCGTTTCTTACTTCCGCGCAAGACCGTTTCAATGCTGCGGTATACGTTACTCCAGCATACTCGTAGCCAAGAGCGGCTACGAGCCTTGCCCGTTCGAGAAATCTTTCGCACTCAAAGATTGCGGTGTCTACGGTTTTCTTATTAATACTCATTTTTCAAGCTCCTCCTTTTTTATATGGGTTATCAGTACAAATCTGTTTATCTATATTAGGGGGGCTTAATGCCCCCACTACTTTACAAAATCCAATTATTCGGGCTTCGCGTAATTCGGAGCTTTTACGGGCTTACGAAATTCCGCCTTGCACTTGTCGCAAAGCTGAGTCCCTCTTACGCGGGGCTTTCCACATTCTGCACAACGCAACGCCTTTTCGGGATTCTTCTTGCCATAGAAAAAGCTGGTAGGAATCATAATAGCCATGTTGATCTCTCCTTGTCGATTAAAATGTTTAGATTAAAATGGTTTGATAGAATATTTCCGTGTTCCCTTTCTCTTGAAAGGCATACTATGAAATTTTCGTTACCTTGTCAACACTTTTTTAAAAATTATTTTCAATGCTCCATTCAATCCAATTCATCCTATCTTTATGCGCGGTTCCATTGGGCTTCGCTACAGGCCAATAATAGCCCTTCGGATAGCGACCTAACGAGTCCTTGCTAATGCCGCCAAAAAACTTTTTCGTATGATAGTAGTCAAAGTCCTTACGCAAGAGATTGACCCTTTGCGAGAAGTGGAAAAGCCCATCCCCAAGCCAGAAAGGTTTTTCGGTGGATTCAAAACTGTATAATCTGACACCACTCAACCTCTCACGAGTCGCATGTGACTTTCCGAATCGCATATAATATTCGGAACACAAAGTTGCGATATATCTACTCAAATCGTATTCATGCCCTTCCCACATAAGACAAGCTGGATGGTTCTTTGTGGGCACACGACCAGAAAAAATCTGATAGGCTTCCACGATTTGCTTATTCAGCCTCTTGTTGTCGAGAATCTTAGCCGTTTCAAGGAAGCCTGGAACGGGAAGAAATGTCTGCATGACAATTAACCTCTTTCTTTAAGAATTAAAAACGGTGCGCCTACGAAGACTAGAGCATCCTTTAACACGATGATTTTCGTCCCGTACAAGTTCGTCGGGGCAAAGCAAATCAATCCTGTCAGACGAATCAAAAACCATGTTCGTTACGATGTACATAACACCCAATTCCGGAGCGGGCAAGCCTTTAATCTCTCTTTCCACAATTTCACTTACGGGAACAAACCCCTTAGGGTCATGAGCAGACAAAACAGTATCATATTCTCGGGCATAGTTAACCCGAGCCATGCCTTCCGGTTCAAAACGAAATAATTCTGTAGTCCCAGAAGGATTGTAAACATTAATCTGGTGCCCGGTGAAATTACGAATCTTCATTTTTATCCTCTTTTAGTTTATTTTATACGGGAAGAATAGAAAACACAAAGACCACTATAGCAGCGACAATCATCCTTTCAACGAAACTGAATGTATCGAAACTTTTCATAGGAGTCAACCATTTTTTTCTATTTTTTAAATTTTACGGAGAAATTTGCAAGGCACAAAGTAAGTTCCGTTCCGCAGGAATCACACTTGAAAATGACATTCGTATGCTCAGAGCCATGTGCTGTCTTATAGTGCATCTTACCCTTACACTGAATACACTTGACATCAATAAATCTGTGGATCAAATGAGTAGTATTATCGGTCGAAGAAAAATCTGTGCCTTCCGCCAACATCAAAGCAAGCGCGGAATCCCTATAATCAATGCTTCCCGGTCTGGTGTTTTTCCTAAAGTAATAGTGCTCCGCAAGCTGCATAGGATTAACTTCAAGGTCATCAAAATACCGATCATGTGGGAACATTTTCAAACATTCAGAAAGATTCATATTTTCACTCCTTTTTATATGCAGCGTGTCCGAGATCGATAAAGACACGCTGCATATAGTGAGTTTATAGTTTAGATATCAAAAACAATTTCAGCCATATCAAAGTACAGGTAATCACTATAAGTAATAGCTCCGTTACTATTCTCTGTCGCGGAGATTGCGCGTCTCCGAATTTCCGAGATTACCCTAGACAGTTCCGTAATACTTCTATCCTGATAGGCGTCCGCAAGTTCATGCAAAAGCTGCCTACGGCTCACTGCGTAGGAGCATTCCGTGCTTCTGACAAAAAGATCTCTCTGACTTTCAGCGGTAAACGCCACAGGTACAGTCTTGCGTCGCGTAAAAACGCCCTTGTAAAAAATAATCTTTTCTTCTTTCACCATGAAAGCATAGTAGCATCGAACAGGGGATTCCTTAGTTTCCTGCGCAATATCCTCCTGAGTATTAACTTCCTGTGTATGAGCTTCTCTCTGGATGTTAGCTTCTCTCTGGATGTTAGCTTCTCTCTGCATAGTAGCTTCCTCCTTTTCCTTTACATACAACTTAAGTTTATCCCAATCGTCAGCAGTGATTTCTGAGCACAACTTATTATCTCCAAAAGGGCACTCAACATCCTTATTTACGAGAGGACACGTATTGTAGCCGTAGAGAATTTTATTATTACATTGTCTGGCAAGATCTTCAACCAAATTTTCTTCAAACAAAGATTTATAAGAATCTATGCCTTCATCAAGAAAACTGGAGTCAATGAGAGGAAAAGGTGCTTCGACCTTCTTCGGCTGGTCTTCATGTTCTACGCTTTTCAATTTATTATCCTCCTTTTTTTCTACCATAGCTCTCACCTCGCTCCAATGACTTTCATCTACGTTACCACACATAGCCTTGAGCGGGCATCGACCTTCTTTTGCATCTGGGCAGACTGCATATACCGTGCAACGCCTGGATGATGTTCTACAAAGATGAGCTAGCTCTTTATCCGTCTTTCTACTTAAAATGAGAGTAAAAAGTTCTTTCCTTCGCTCTACGTTCCTCTGATAAATATTTGACATTTCATCCTCCTTGATAAATTCTTCGTAGATAAACTCTTCGTGAACACACTATGCCGAATTTTCGCTAGCATGTCAACAATTATGTTTATTTAAAAATATACACGATAAGAATTGTAAACAAGACCACCGCACCAAATCCGGCTAGAGAAGCAACTACTCCATATGCAAATGATTCGGGAAACTTTTCAACAAAACGCCTTTTCATGACATACATTCTTTGGGAAATCTCTTTTGAGGGAACTTCATATTCACGCCCACACATTGTGCATTTCCAAATAAAAACCGCCTCCCCATCTCCTCTTAGTTCGTTCCCATCCTTTTGGAAAACCGTATGTGAACCACCACAAACAGGGCAGTCCCTTCCAAAATCATATGCTGGCACTGAGATACGAATATCGTTTTTCATTTAATTATCTCCATTTTTTTTAAATTACTTAAAGAGTGATTCGAAAAGCAGGAGTCCCAAACAACCTAACCCAAATACACCTATAAAGACCAATGCGGAGCATATCAAAGTTTTGGCTAAATCCTCCCAAAAAATTTTAATAAAAATATATTTTAGATGTTCGGTCTTTTGGGAAACCTTTTTCCCCGGAACTACGTAATTATAGGAGCATCTCCGGCATCTCCAAACGAATACCGTTTCTCCATCTTCCGTTGTTTTTATATCTGGTGTATAACCATTCAAAGGCCAGTCCTCACAGATAGGGCATTTATCCGGGGCCTTATATGCTGGCCTATCCACAATATCGCTGTATTTCATTTTAAGATACCTCCTCTTTTTTATCGTTTCGTCCCAATAATCGTAAAGAAGAAAATCACGCTAAGAATTGCTATAACGTAAATAAAATTATCTGGAATCATGTATGTTTTCCTTTTTTCGTGATTTTATGACTTCGTGATTTTATGATTTATTAAATTCGTTTCGCTTCTGCCTCCATATCTCACCACCCAAAATTCCCGGAGGAACAATCCATTGATTTGTTCTTCCATAATTTGCACCGTTATTTGCTTCGCGGTAATTTCTGATATACATTTGCATCCACGTATCACTCAAAGCACCATTCTCTTTTACAAAATACGGAGTTCCTCTATAAGGTAATCTGGACCTATATATAAAAATCTCACGCCCTCCACTCTTCCAATACTTTCTCGTGTTTTCAAAATTAAAAGAGAACTTTACCTTTTCTACGAGCATCACAGCAGGTTCAAATTCGCCTTTATTGGGATTAAAAACCTCAAGCATCCCCGCTTTAACTCTGTCCCGGCGATTGGTTACAAACGATTTTACGAAACCAAGAATTTCATTGGAATCAACACCAATGATAACACCTGTGATATTATGCGTGTGAAGGTATCCTATGAAATGACGAGTTTCCGAGTTATCTTTCATTACCTCATCTCCTTGTGTTAAGATCAACCTACCCTACTTTGAGTTTTCATGCAACAAAATTTTCTATTTTATGAAAAAATTTTAGCTCCGAAAATACTCCCCACCTGTCCCAAAAATGTTAGCTTGGATCGAGATCCCCACCTCGTCCAAAAATGTTAGCTTGCCTCGCATCCCCCACCTCTTTCGTTTACGTTAGCTCGGCTGGCATTCCCCACCTGTCCCAAAAATGTTAGCTTGGATCGAGATCCCCACCTTGTATTAGAGCGCACGCGACCTTGATTGACTGCACAATCAGAATAGATTGATTGTACGCGCAACCAATATTGCCCCACGGGTACAGAGCAAGAGCGCGTCCATAGATGTAAGAGCGGGACGCCACAAGGTGAAGCGCGGCCACGTAAAAACGCGAGCTTATACACTAGACACCGTCCATAAGTTTTTTATGGCTGGAGGATGTCCTGCACCAGTAAAACGGCTCATTGTCTAGTACTTTGTTCCCACATAAATCGTTTCTGTGGCCTTTTCTTCTCTTTCATGGGTTAACCTCCATGTCTCTTTAAAGAGCCACTTAAATAGGCATTTTTGAGCGTCTTTTTTCTGTAGTCTAGGTAAGCGGGTTAGACGTGCTCAAGCTGTACCGTGCTCAAGCTGTACCGTGCTCAA
>UMFB01013403.1_pt1 | contig 15371 bp, 12 predicted proteins | sample 1964921 | NCBI WGS metagenome assembly UMFB01 (sample SAMEA4836037, study PRJEB28245) | human gut metagenome | biome: gut microbiome; material: fecal sample | place: Denmark | collected 2008
GTCAGGCCCAAAAATTCATGTACCTTACCCATCCACTCTGCATCACGCTTAGCCAGATAATCATTGACTGTAACGATATGCACACCTTTTCCTTCCAAAGCATTCAAATATGCCGGAAGTGTAGATACAAGAGTCTTTCCTTCACCGGTACGCATCTCAGCGATTCTTCCCTGGTGCAGGATAATACCTCCAATCAACTGTACACGATAATGACGCATTCCAAGGCTCCGATATGCCGCCTCCCGTACAACAGCATAAGCCTCCGGCAAAATATCATCCAGAGTCTCACCCTCTGCCAGACGATTTTTAAACTCTCTGGTCTTGTCCTTCAGTTCAGCATCAGACAATGCTTTCATCTCCGGTTCCATTGCCTCAATCCTATCCACAATCGGATAAATACGCTTTAATTCATTTTCACTATGCGTACCGAATATTTTCTCCATCAAACCCATAACCTGCAATTAACTCCTTGTCTCTTTACTATTTCTTTTCTGTTTCAGAATGTTTTTTGCACACTTTAAATTTCATTTTAGCACCATATGATGTCAAATTCAACAAATTCATATCTTATTCATAAAACCTTTACAGTTTCGTATCATCTCTTCATACGGAAGTTCCCCACCAAACAAATCCAGAGCGCTTCCAATCGTGAAATCCAGCTTTCCCCGGCTAATCTTTTGAAACCGCTGCAGTTCTTCCATCGTACCAATTCCGCCGGCATAAGTAATCGGGATCTTAGCCCAGTCACTCAAAACAGTAACCAGCCCTTCTTCCATACCTGCAGACTTTCCTTCTACGTCCACTCCATGTACCAGATATTCACTGCAATATCCTGCCAATTCATCCAGAACCTCTGCATCCAGTTTCACCTCAGTAAACTTCTGCCAGCGATCTGTCACAATATAATACGCACCTTCCTTTTTCCGACAGCTGACATCCAGTACAATATGTTCTTTTCCCACTGCTGATTTTAATTTTTGCAGATTCTCTCGGTTCAGTCTTCCATTTTGAAACACATAAGAAGTAACAATCACATGACTTGCTCCTGCATCCAGATATTCCGCCGCATTCTCAGCAGTAATCCCCCCACCGATCTGAAGACCTCCCGGATAGGCTGCCAATGCCTCCATTGCCTGTCGTTTTGTCTCCTCATAGTATATAGAAGTAACCGGATTCAACAAAATAATATGTCCGCCTTGTAAGCCGTCCTTTTTGTACAGTGCCGCATACCACGCCGCATCCTGCTCGGACTCAAAATTACAGTCTGCCAAATCTCCCCGATCCGTCAAACTGCCGCCCACAATCTGTTTCACTTTTCCATTGTGAATGTCTATACATGGTCTGAATCTCATCTTTCCCGCCTCATTTCGAATTCTTTTTCTGCTGTTATTTTTATTTTGACATTTTACCATAGATATTCCAAAAACAAAAGAAAAAAAAAGAACCGGAGAACATCATTTCGTTCTCCGGTTCCTGCTGTTCTAACGGGTTTGTTCAGAGCGAACATCTCCATCCGTAAGGTCATCTGTCACATCATTAATCCCATCTGTCACATCATGGACTGCTTCATCCATCACACCATCACCTTTATCGGTCGTATTTGCTTTGTCAGTTGTATTTGTTTTATCGGTCGTATCTGCCTTGTCAGTTGTATTTGCCTTGTCGGTCGAGTCCATTGTATTCGTAGTTCCGTTATCTGCTCCATCAACAGAATCATCGCGATTTCCACATCCGGTCATACTTCCTAACGCAAGGACACATACTAATAAAACAACCCATTTTTTCATATTTTTCATTACTCCCTTTCAAATATTTTTTCTAGGAGTAATATCTGCAATTTGCCAGCAAATATACATCGATTTTAAAAAATATATTTTACAGCATTATATTTTTCTTTAATTTCACCACTTCGATATGCCTCCAGAAGTTTTTCCAGGTCTGCAATCTGCTCCCGGATCTCCTGTCCCGCATCCGTATCTCCCACCAAACGTCGATCAAATATGCGTTTGATCACCGTTGTCTCTGAATGTATGTCACTTCCCTTTTCAATCGCCGCCTCCGTAGATTCAAACGGTTCATGTGCGACCAACCTGAGCCCATAAGAATTATATACGAGCGTATAGCCCGCAATTCCGGTTTCTTTCTGATATGCCTTGGAAAAACCGCCGTCAATTACCAGCACTTTACCATTGCACTTTACCGGACTCTCTCCATTTTTACGTTTTACCGGAACATGTCCGTTTACAATATATGCATCTTCCGGAGATAATCCGAATTCTTCAAAAATCCGATTTATAACTTCTTCTTTTTCAAGCAATTCATAATACGGATTTTTATTTTCTACATGTGTTTCCTTTTCCGCCAGAAAATACCGTTCAAACGTTGCCATCTTATCTTTTCCGAACAACGGAGAATTGGCGCTCAGCCAGATATACCACATAATATCTTTTCCGTTTTCTCGTTCCTTCGGCTCAATTGCAAAAAATCCTTTTCTCACATACCGATCCAACGCATCATACAAAGACCTGCCTTTATAACGTTTTCCAAACAGCTCAATTTCCTTCAGACTACCGTCTTCGTTCAACGGCACACAGCCATGATACAAAAGATTGCCATTATGTACTTTATAAAGACCACCCTTTGACAGCAGCAGACGCATATGTTCCTGTAACTTTTCACATCCGAGAAACGCCCGCTCCAGACGGTCCATGATATCCTGCTCTTCATTCGTCAATTCATACGGATGATCCGGATCAATCGTCGGAAAATACGTATCCAAAAGCCGGTACTCTTTTCCATTCAGTTCAATCGTTCCTGCCTTGTAATCAATCCGGTGCAGCAGTGCCCGGTCTTCCAGTCCAAACCCTTTCTGCCTTTGAATGGTCTGGCCTTCCAACTTAAACTGAATGATTGAAATTGCTTTGTGCATCCGCATGTTCATTTCCACTTCAGAGGTATTTTCCGGTGTAATTCCCTTTAATTCAAAACACTTGCATGGATCCTTTTTGTATACCCGCAATGCAAATGTAGCAAGCGGCAGCAAATTAATTCCATATCCATCTTCCAAAATATCCAGATTATCATATCTGGCACAAATGCGGATGACATTTGCAATACAAGTCTGCTGCCCTGCTGCCGCTCCCATCCAGAGCACATCGTGGTTTCCCCACTGAATATCCAGCGAATGATATTTCAGGAGCTTATCCATAATAATATGAGGACCGGGACCTCTGTCATAAATGTCTCCTACAATATGCAGATGATCTACAACCAGGCGCTGAATTAACTCTGAAAGCGCCGCAATAAACTCTTCCGCTCGATTGATCCGGATGATTGTCGTAATAATTTCATTATAATAGGATTCCTTATCTGTTAGTTCTGCCTTTTCTGTAATCAGTTCTTCAATGACATAGGCAAAATCCTTCGGCAGCGCCTTCCGCACCTTGGAACGGGTGTACTTGCTTGCAACACGCTTGCTCACCTCTACCAGACGATACAGATGAATAGAATACCAGTCATCCATATTTGACTCCTGCTTTTTCACCTGAGCCATCTTTTCTTTTGGATAATAAATCAGCGTTGCCAATTCTTTTTTGTCCTGCTTTGTCAAAGTATTGCCAAAGACCTCTTCAATCTTACGTCTTACTGACCCGGAACCATTTTTCAGCACATGTGAAAACGCCTCATACTCTCCATGGACATCTGTAATAAAATGCTCTGTTCCCTTCGGCAGATTTAAAATCGCCTGCAGATTAATAATCTCCGTAGATGCTGCTGCAATTGTAGGATACAGATCAGACATCCGCTCCAGATATCTTTGTTCCTCTGTTTTCATTCCCATTTCCCCATTTATCCTTCCGTTTTTATCACCAAATCACTATCTAAAACTGAATCACATCACTCATGTCATACATTCCTGCCGGTTTTCCCGCCAAAAACTTTGCCGCTTCTACTGCTCCTTTTCCAAATACACTTCTGGAATATGCGGTATGTTTGAACTCAATCACTTCATCTGCGCCTGCAAAAAGCACTTCATGTTCGCCCACAATTGTACCTCCGCGGACTGCTGAAATTCCCATTTCCTTTTTCTCTCGTTTCCTTCTTACCTGACTTCTGTCATACACATACTCATATGCGCCATCCATTGCTTCATTCATAGAATCAGCCAGAGCCAATGCAGTTCCGCTTGGTGCGTCCAGTTTCTGATTGTGATGCTTTTCTACTAATTCGACATCATATCCTGCCGGTCCCAGCACTTTCACAGCGTCCTTAAGAAGTTTCATTAATAAATTAATTCCCATAGACATATTGGCTGACTTCAAGACTGCGGTCTTTTCAGATACTTCTTTCATTTTCTGCAGCTGCACTTCTGAAAGCCCTGTTGTACATAATACAAGCGGAATTTTCTTCGCCGCACAATACTCCAATACTCCGTCCACCGCAGAAACATTTGAAAAATCGATCACGACATCTACCTCTACATCACATTCATCAATTGATGCAAACACAGGATAGGAATTCTGAATCCCCAGATATGTATCGACTCCTGCCACGATGTCGATCTGTTCATCCTCTTTGACCAGATTCGAAATCATCTGCCCCATTCTTCCATTACATCCATGCATCATTGCTTTTATCATAATCTTGTCCTCCAATTATCTGTTCTATTACAATTTCACACACAAAAAGGATATCACACTTGAAAAAAATCTACAAGAAATGATATCCTTTTCACAAACTCTTTGAAATCAACAGGATTGATTTTCTTCTATATCTATACACTCCAATTTACTGACAGATACTTCATAAGCTGTCCGCATCTGTGTCTCTGTCTCAGACAATTTCTTCACATAATCTCTGCTCTGGATCCTTCCGAGAATCTGTACATGTTCTCCTACTTCAAAACCGGATGCAAATCTGGCATTTCTCCCCCAGCAGATACAGGGAATATAATCGGATTTTCCGTATGGGCGATTAACTGCAAGCAACAGGTCTGCAATTTCTCTTCCCAACGGAGTCTTTCGATAAATTGGTTTTTTACAAATATATCCTTCCAGCAGAATATGATTTGTTTTTGCCCCATCCAATTCTTCCTCTATAAACTCTACTTCCCGTACAAATACAGATAAAACCAATCGGTTTTTCTGCTCTTCGTGGCGATTATAGGATCGAAACTGCCCGGAAACCATAATAAACTCTCCTGTGTAATCCTGACTCACATCTATGAGACGTTCGGAAATCATCAATGGAATCCGGTCTTCTGAATTGCTCAGACGTTTGACCAACACATCTACCATATAGAACCCTTCTCCAAATACTTCGTGGCTGTATGTAAACGGAGACGCCACCTCTCCCATAATCGTCACCTGGTTGTTTTCAATTATCTTATCTGACATAATTTTGTAATTCTCCCTTCCTCTGTCTGGTATTTTAAGTCAATACTAAGTCTATGCAGAAAAATCATTTAAAGAACCTATTTTTGAATCAATCGTTCGACATCCTGTGGCAAGGTTTGTCGAGAAGAACAAAAAAACAATACTACTAGTGCTTGTAAATTTATATTTTTATGGTAAAATGTAAAAGTTGTAACTGTATGAAGTTTTTAAACAGGAAGAGTGTTAATTATGAAAACAAAACGTGAAGATGTAAGAAATATTGCAATTATCGCTCATGTTGATCATGGTAAAACTACTTTGGTCGATGAGCTTTTGAAACAAAGCGGTGTATTTCGCGAGAATCAGGACGTTGCAGAACGTGTCATGGATTCCAATGATATTGAGCGGGAACGAGGCATTACAATCCTCTCAAAAAATACTGCTGTTTTCTACAAAGGAACAAAGATCAATATCATCGATACGCCGGGACATGCTGACTTCGGCGGTGAAGTGGAACGTGTACTGAAGATGGTAAACGGCGTTATTCTGGTCGTAGATGCATTTGAGGGCGCTATGCCGCAGACAAAATTCGTTTTAAGAAAAGCCTTGGAAATGAATCTGCCTGTCATTGTCTGCATCAACAAAATCGACCGTCCGGAGGCTCGTCCGGATGAAGTAATCGATGAGGTTCTTGAATTATTTATGGATTTGGATGCTTCTGATGAACAGCTTGACTGTCCATTTGTCTATGCCTCTGCAAAATCCGGAATCGCAGTTCTGGATCTGACCGATGAAGAGAAAAACATGGAACCATTATTTGAAACCATCATTGACTATATCCCGGCGCCGGAAGGTGACCCGGAGGCTCCGACTCAGGTTCTCATCAGTACCATCGACTACAATGAATATGTGGGACGTATCGGTGTTGGTAAAGTAGATAACGGAACCATTTCTGTCAATCAGGATATGATCCTCGTCAACCACCACGACCCAGACAAACAGCAGAAAGTAAAAATCAGCAAATTATATGAATTTGACGGATTAAATAAAGTAGAAGTTAAGGAGGCTGGAATTGGATCCATCGTTGCAATTTCCGGTATTTCCAATATTTCGATCGGAGATACCATTTGTTCCCCGGAAAATCCGGAGGCGATTCCATTCCAGAAGATTTCTGAGCCGACAATTTCCATGAACTTTATCGTAAATGACAGTCCGTTTGCCGGACAGGAAGGTAAATATGTAACATCCCGTCATTTGCGTGACCGTCTGCTCCGCGAATTAAATACTGATGTCAGCCTGCGTGTAGAGGAAACTGACAGTGCGGATAGTTTCAAAGTATCCGGCCGTGGAGAGCTGCATCTGTCTGTTCTGATTGAAAATATGCGTCGGGAAGGCTATGAATTTGCTGTAAGTAAAGCTGAGGTGCTCTACCACACAGATGAAAATGGCAAAAAACTGGAACCTATGGAGCTTGCTTATGTAGATGTACCGGATGAATTTACCGGAACTGTCATTGATAAATTAAGCCAGCGTAAAGGAGAACTCCGCAGCATGGGCACTTCCAACGGCGGCTATACCCGTCTGGAATTCTCTATCCCGGCTCGTGGATTGATCGGCTACCGGGGAGAATTCATGACAGATACAAAGGGAAACGGAATCTTAAATACCAGCTTTGATGGATATGCGCCATACAAAGGCGACATTCAATACCGGAAACAAGGCTCTCTGATCGCATTTGAAACCGGCGAATCCGTTACCTACGGTTTGTACAGCGCTCAGGAACGTGGAACCCTCTTTATCGGAGCCGGTGAAAAAGTATATGCCGGAATGGTCATTGGACAAAATGGAAAGGCGGAAGATATTGAACTGAATGTCTGCAAAACAAAACACCTGACGAATACTCGTTCTTCCAGTGCGGATGAGGCGCTCCGTTTAACACCGCCTCGTATTCTCAGTTTGGAACAGGCTTTGGACTTTATTGATACTGATGAACTTTTGGAAGTTACACCAAAGACTCTCCGTATCCGTAAAAAAATCCTGGATGCAAGAATGCGTAAACGCAGCAACATAAATAAATGATTTTCAATTTGAGAGAGGTTTGATCAAAATTCAGCCTCTCTCTTGTTTTTTTGTAAAATACCGTCTAAAATATATGTATTCATTCGATTTTCACATAATAGAAGGGAATTTTTTTATGAAAAAATATGCAAATGCCTTTTTAAAGAAACTGACAGCCTATCTGGAATTTATCATCGCAATTATTCTTGCTGCGGGTATTATTTTGATGACAATTCAGTTGATTTTGTCTTTTGGCAATCTCCCTGACTTAAATAAATATCCGAATTATGATGATCTTCTTACCACTTGTTTCAATCTGATCATTGGCGTGGAAATGATCCGTATGCTGTATCTGCATACTCCTATGACGGTATTTGAAGTCTTATTATTTGCAATTGCCCGACAGATCATCATAGACCACACATCTCCGGTCAACAGTCTTTTAGGAGTAATCGCAATTGCAATTTTATTTGCAACCAGAAAATTCCTGTTTGTTGCCTTTGACGAATCAGAGAAAATCATCTTCCGTTCCAATATGAAGGTACGCTATATCAACAAACTGATTCATATCAATATTCCTTATCATGATAACGAGACCCTGCTGGACGTTATCCTCCGCAAACTAAATGAAGATGAAACAGAAATCGGCGTCGGTGCCTGTACGTATTTTCAAGATTTCGGTCTTCGAATTGCTAAAATTACGGACGGACGGATTACCCGTATTGAAGTTATCCGCTCCATCCAATAGCTTGATCTATATGTCGATATATTGTTCAAAAATTCTCCGGAAATACTTGACTGATAATCAATTTATTTCTATACAATTATCTGATTTCATGCTATAATACTCTTATGAATACAGACAGGATTTTTCTTTCTGTATAATATGAACAAGAAGGAGTTGAGCAGCATGAAATTTATTATCAGCGGCAAAAACATTGAAGTAACACCTGGACTTAAAGACACTATTGAACAGAAACTCGGAAAACTGGAAAGGTATTTCACTCCTGAAACAGAAATCATCGTAACGCTGAGCGTAGAAAAAGAACGTCAGAAAATCGAAGTGACGATTCCGGTTAAGGGCAATATCATCCGCTCTGAACAGACAAGCAGTGATATGTACGTATCCATTGATCTTGTAGAAGAGATTATTGAACGTCAGCTTCGAAAATATAAAAACAAACTGGTAGCCAGAAGTCAGGGACATCCAACGGCATCTTCTTCCGGCAATGCTTTCAAGAAAGAATTTTTTGAAGAAGAATCCGAAACTTCTGAAGATGATGAAATTCGTATTGTTCGCACGAAAAAGTTCGGAATCAAGCCAATGTTCCCAGAAGATGCATGTATCCAGATGGATTTATTGGGACATAATTTCTTCGTCTTTTCTAATGCTGAAACAGATGAAGTCAATGTTGTATATAAAAGAAAGGACGGTACATTTGGTCTGATCGAGCCGGAATTCCGGTAAGTTTCATTCCTATGGCGAAATCGTCTAATTCATAAACACTATTAAAAAACATGGGACAGGTTCTTACCATCGTCCCATGTTTTTTTCTCCGGCTCAATTCTCCCAGACCAGATATTCTCCTTCTACTTCCGCAAAACTACACTTCATAACTTTCTCTATCTCAGCTTGTCCATTCGTCCCCTCTGTGATCTCTGCGATTATCATTTCGACCTCTTCATCTGAAACGAGCACTTCTGTTTCCACCTTTTCCGTATACTCGGATGCAAGTATCGGGATCTTCCGCTGTCCTAATATATATTGTATTTTTCCAATTCCTGTATAATCTGTTGTAATTTTCAGTTTAACACCGCTGATTCTGGTTATAATAGTACTAACTTCCAATGCTTCCTGAGATGCCTTTGTATATGCCCGCACCAGTCCGCCGGTTCCGAGAAGTGTTCCTCCAAAATATCTTGTTACAACAACCAATGTATTTGTGAGCCTCCGGCCGCGAATCACCTCCAGAATTGGCTTTCCAGCCGTTCCGCTTGGTTCGCCATCGTCACTAAATCGCTCCAACGGCTGTTGCTCTCCAATTACATACGCCCAACAGTGATGTCTCGCATCCCAAAACTGTTTTTTTACTTTTTCCAGATATTCCAACGCCTCTTCTTCTGAGGTAACCGGATATGTTTCCCCGATAAAGCGTGATTTCTTTTCTACGATTTCTGCTGATGCACCTTTATAAACTGTTTTTATATCCATTCTGATCATTGAACTCCTTTTCTTTCTCTGTATTTAACACTATCTCATATTACAGAAAACTACAATCATTTTCTTAAAAATTTCTTAGGAAATATGAACTTTTTATTTTTTATCTTTATTTAAAAATGGTTCTTTGATATAATGAGTGGTATGGATAGAGGAGGCCAATATTCATGAATTATGGAAAACAAAATGTAACAAAACGGAAGAAACACATTGCTTCCAAGAAAAATATGAAAAAGAAACGTGTCGGAGTCCGTTTCTTTAAAGCACTGATCATCTGTGTCCTGGTTCTTGCTATTGTTGGAATCGGAGGTGCCGGAGTTTTCGCAAAACGAATCATTGATAACGCTCCTGCTGTTACTCCTGCCGACATCAAGCCTAAGGGATTCACATCTTTTGTATATGCAGAGGATGGCACTCTTCTGGAAAGTTTTGTAGAGGCCGGATCCAATCGTGTATACAAATCTTTGGAAGAGATCCCGGAATATCTGGGAGAGGCTTTCGTAGCGATTGAGGATGAGCGTTTCTACCAGCACAACGGTATCGACCTTCAAGGTATCCTGCGTGCAGGTATCAAGGGACTTGCCTCCGGCAGCTTTGACGAAGGTGCCAGTACATTGACACAGCAGCTGATCAAAAATAACGTCTTTATTAATTTTGTGGACGAAGTGACTTTCTATGATCGATTAGAAAGAAAACTCCAGGAACAATATCTTGCACTTGAGATTGAAAAGCAGATGTCAAAAGAGGAGATTCTGGAAGCCTACATGAATACCATTAACCTGGGACAGAGCTGTCTCGGTGTACAAGCTGCTTCCAAACGTTATTTTGGAAAAAATGTAAGCGATCTGACATTATCCGAATGTGCAGTTATCGCCGGAATTACCCAGAACCCGACCAAGTATGATCCTGTTGTCAATCCGACAGACAACGCTGATCGTCGAAATATTGTTCTGAAGAATATGCTTGATCAAAAATACATCACCAAAGAGGAATATGATACAGCAAAAGCAGACCCGGTATATGACCGAATCATTGCTTCTCCGCCTGTAGAAGACACAACCCCTTATTCTTATTTCAATGACCGGTTGTCTCAGCAGATTGTCCGGGATTTAATGGAACGAAAGAATTTTACAGAAACGCAGGCTTACAATGCATTGTACAGCGGCGGTCTTACAATTGTGTCTACGCAGGATCCCAGAATCCAGCAGATCTGCGATGAAGAAGTCGCAAATGGAGATGTCTACCCTGCCGGTACGGAATATGGTTTGGAATTTGCTCTAACCATCACGCGTGCTGATGGCACAGTAGAAAACTACAGTAAAGAAATGTTAGGTGAGTATATTCGAAACGCATGGGGATTTGAGTATCCTTTGATATACTCGTCTCCTGACGAAGCCAATGCCGCAGTTGCCGAATATAAAGGTACTCTCGGCATTACAGAAAATGACACTGTAGATGAGCGTATTGACATTACTCCACAGCCACAGGTTTCCTTTGTTTTAATGGATCAGGCAACCGGAAAAGTCAAAGCGATCGTCGGCGGACGTGGAGAAAAAACAGCCAGTCTTTCTCTGAATCGTGCTACAGATTCCCCAAGACAGCCTGGTTCTTGTTTTAAGATTTTATCCACCTATGCTCCGGCATTGGATTCTTGTGGATATACACTGGCATCTGCCCTTAAGAATGACAAGCCTTATGATTACGGCAACGGAAAAACCGGTAACAACTATGATAATTCATATCCGGGTACTTCTACTATGCGTTATTCTATCGAGCACTCGATCAACGTTGCCGCATTAAATACATTGACTGCAATTGGTTTTCAGACCGGATTTGATTATCTGAAGAATTTTGGATTTACAACTATTGTTGACTCTGAAGAAATTAATGGCAAGATTTATACAGATAAGGCCGCGGCAACAGCTCTTGGAGGTATTACAAAAGGTGTCTATAATCTGGAAATGACAGCCGCATACGCTTCTATTGCAAACAATGGTACTTATATTGAACCAATTTTATACACACAGGTTCTGGACCACGATGGCAATATCCTTTTGGACAATACAACTCCGGTTACAAGACAGGTATTAAAAGATTCAACTGCTGCCCTTTTGACAAATGCAATGCAGGATGTAATCACAAAAGGTACCGGTGTCTATGCCCGCATGAACAATATGCCGGTTTCCGGAAAAACCGGTACAACGGAATATACAACCGACCTATGGTTATCTGCATATACACCTTACTATACAGCTTCTATCTGGGTAGGTTATGATGAAAGTAAACCAATGGAACATATTTGGGATCAAAAATGGCACATGGTACTCTGGAAAAACATTATGGAAAGAGTACATGAAGGTTTAGAATACAAGGACTTTACAATGCCTTCCAGTGTTTCTCAGAAAACAGTCTGCAGCCGTACAGGTCTATTAGCAACAGATAGTTGTCCGGGAATTACAGAATACTTTGCCGAAGGTACTATTCCTACGCAGATGTGTTCCGGTCATGAAGAAGAAAAAGATAAAGACAAAGATAAGGATAAAGACAAAGATAAGAACAAAAATGATGATGCAGATTCCGATGACAGTAGCGACAGCGATTCCAACAGTGATAACTCTGACGGAAATACCGATGGCGATACCGGTAGCGAACCCACTCCTCCCGGCGGTGAAACAACACCTCCGGACAGTGGCAACAGCGGAACTACTCCATAGAACAAGGGTATAAAAAAAGAACTCTTTTCAGAGTTCTTTTTTTATACCCTATCCTCTTTTATCTAAAATCAGTTTTGCGGAACCACAAATCCCTGCATCATTCCCCAGCGTCGCAAGCTTAAATTCAACATCCCGATTTGCGAAAAACGCTCTTTCTAAAAATGGTTTTTGAATATATGGGATTAATACTTCTCCTGCCTTTGAAACTCCGCCGCCAATGACAATAACCGCCGGATCTGTAACCACTGCAAGATTCGCCAATCCATATCCCAGATATCTCCCAAACTCAACTGCTATCTCCTGTGCAACAGCATCTCCAGCCTTAACTGCATCAAAAACATCTTTCGCAGTTACAGTCTCTGAATCCAAAACAGTCTTTCTTGTTTCCTCAGCTAACTGTCTCTTTGCAAGACGTACAATTCCTGTCGCAGATGCATACTGCTCCAGACAGCCCCGACTTCCGCAACCACAGGTCTCCGTTTCTTCATAATTTACACAAAGATGTCCGATTTCACCGCCTGCTCCATGCGTACCTACGACTACATTTCCGCCTATGATGACACCGCCGCCGACTCCGGTACCGAGCGTTACCATGATAATGTTGGATTGCCCTTCACCGCCGCCTTGCCACATTTCACCAAGAGCAGCTACATTTGCGTCATTTCCAACTTCTGCAGGCAGTCCGGTCAGTTCTTCCAGTTCTCCTTTTACATCCTTATATCCCCAGCCAATATTGGCGCTTCCATTTACCACGCCTTTTTCTGTAACCGGTGCCGGTACCCCAACGCCGATACCGATTACATCCTCTTTCGCCAGATGATGCTCATTTATCTTTTCAGCGACTGAATCAGCAATATCCGGCAACACAGCCTTTCCTTCTTCTTCTGTTTTTGTAACAATCTCCCATTTATCCAGGATCTTGCCACTCTTCTCAAATAATCCCATTTTTACAGTAGTGCCGCCAATGTCTACTCCAAAGCAATACTTCATCTTCCTATCTCTCCTTCTCTGTCTGCTATGCTTTTATCTCTTTTTTGCAAGATTTTCCTGTACACGTTTATACAATTCTTGTGCCGCATTGTATCCCATCTGTTTCTGTCTGTGATTTACAGCAGCAGATTCTACAATAATTGCAAGATTTCTTCCAGGGCGAATCGGTATGCTGTGGCATACAACCTTATTGCCTAAGAACTCTGTGTAGCTTTCTTCCAGTCCAAGTCTGTCATACTCTCTGTCTCTATCCCACTCTTCCAAGGTGATCACAAGGTCAATGTTCTGAGTTTCACGTACACTCTGTACACCAAACATAGACTTCACATCGACAATGCCGATTCCCCGAAGTTCTATAAAATGTCTTGTGATATCCGGTGCAGAACCAACTAATGTCTCATCACTTACTTTTCGGATCTCTACCACATCATCCGTTACCAGTCGATGTCCACGTTTGATCAACTCAAGCGCCGCCTCACTCTTTCCGATTCCGCTTTCTCCCATGATCAATACACCGACACCATATACATCTACCAGAACACCATGAATCGAAATACATGGCGCAAGCTTGACATTCATCCAGCGGATCAGTTCCGCCATAAATGCAGAAGTTGTCTTACCGGTCGCCAGAAGTGGAATCTCTGCTTTTGTAGCCAGCTCCAGAAAATCTCCATCCGGGTAAATATTGGTGCTGAAAATCACGCATGGCACCTGATAGGAGAGAAACTGTTTATATATTTCAATTTTCCGCTCCCTGCTCAAAGTCTGCAGATATGTATACTCTACATATCCGATAATCTGTACACGTTCCGAATCAAAATGGTCAAAATAACCCGTCAGCTGCAAAGCCGGTCGGTTCACATCCGGAACTGCAACTTCCTTATCTGACAAATCTACACTTTGTGTAAGATTCTTTAATTCCATCTTTTCAGCAAGTTCATTTAATTTTACACTTTGTGCCATAGTCCTCTTCCTCTCTTTGTTTTCTCAATTATTTTTAGTATATCACGTGCGGAAAAATTTGTATACGGATTCTGCGGCTTTTTCATTCATAGATGGAATTGCCGCAAGCTCTTCCACAGATGCAGCTTTAATCTCATCCAAATTCGCATATTTTCGCATCAACGCTTTACGCCTTGTCTCCCCGATCCCATCAATATCATCCAGGATTGAATGTACCTGTCCTTTGCCTCGGAGCTGTTTATGATATTCAATTGCAAACCGATGCGCCTCATCCTGTATACGTGTAATCAATCGAAACGCCTCTGAAGACCGATCTATCTCGATCTCTTCATTTTGATAATACAAACCACGTGTACGATGCTTGTCATCCTTCACCATACCACACACCGGAATCTGCAAATGAAGTGAATCCAGCACCTCCAATGCAATATTTACCTGTCCTTTTCCACCATCCATTAAAATCAAATCCGGAAATGCAGTAAAACTTCCCAATTCCTTGCTTTCTTCCCGCTCTCGCAGTCCATGCGTAAACCTTCTGGTCAAAACTTCTCTCATGCTGCCATAGTCATCTGCACCTTCAATTCCTTTGATTTTAAACTTTCGATAATCATTTCGTTTCGGTTTTCCCCGATCATAGACGACCATAGATCCGACCGATTCAAATCCATTGGTATTTGAAATATCATACGCCTCCATGCGTGAAATGTTTGGGACTCCCAGCAATTTTTCAATTTCTTTCACTGCTCCTATCGTACGCCCCTCTTCCCGTTTTAACCGTTCTTTGTCTTTTGATAATACAAGCTGTGCATTATTTGCTGCCAACTCCACCAATTTCTCTTTTGTACCTTTTTTAGGAACATGGATCGTTACCTTCCCACCACGTTTCACCGAAAGCCATTCTTCAATCAAAGCAGCATCTTCAAGTTCTTCCTGCACCATCAATTCCCCCGGAACAAACGGTGTTCCACCATAATACTGTTTGATAAAACTATCCAGAATATTTCCTATCTTCTCGCCCTTCACGATACGAAGATAAAAATGGTCTCTTCCGAT
>UMFB01035325.1_pt1 | contig 15361 bp, 18 predicted proteins | sample 1964921 | NCBI WGS metagenome assembly UMFB01 (sample SAMEA4836037, study PRJEB28245) | human gut metagenome | biome: gut microbiome; material: fecal sample | place: Denmark | collected 2008
GAAGTTCACCGCATCCAGAAAACGGGCGTAAACCTTACGCCGGACCACCGTTCCGCCGACCAGACTCTGCAGGTCTTCCGCCATCCCGGTGACCATGCCGTGCAGGTTAGAAACCGTCAGTGTCGGACGGGCAGCACTGCCCTTGCCGTTCAGTTCAAATCCCGTCCCCTGAATGGGGTATACCTGATACTGCCGCCCCTGCCAGATAACCGGCTCACCTTTTTCGTTCTGCTCATTACAGAAAAAATAACGTTCACCACCGACCTCTGTCAGATCGATTTCCCAGAGCACCACCGGGGCTGACTGAGTGAGGCGTGTCGTCTCATGATGTGTTTCCTGTGGAATATCCTGCATCAGAGCCTCCTATGCCACGACCTGTTCAAAATCTGCCGTTATGGTTACCCACAGCGCCCCCACGCTTGCCGACCATTTACGACAAACCACCCTGATCGGTTTCCAGTCATAAGGTGGCGTCCACTGAAATGCACGGACGCCACCGTGCCGTTCCAGAAAGGCTTTTAAAGATGGGTGTTCACATTTACGAACACGTATCGTCACGCTGTAAGTCGACAACTGGTTATTCAGTCCCGCCGCACGACGCTGTTCATAACCATCGCCCAGCTTCACTGTCACCACTTTCGGCTCTGATACCACATTCATATCCGGGCGCACTTTCCAGTGAAACGTCTCCATTACCGATATGCTCCACTTAACCGACCACCATCACGGGCCTGCTGTTGCATAAAGTCCGCTGCCGCTTTTTTCCCGAGGTCATAAACCGCCTTCAGGGCAGCCGGACCTATCTGCCCGTTCGTGCCATCGTTATTGATCTCGATGTTGTACTGCGGGGAAAACATCGCCATACCTGAACCCCCAATATCCGCCACAACCCCCAGCTTACCGTCAGCACCACGACGCAATGGCAGAATGGCTTCAGGTCCCGCTTCCCCCATCACACCCGCGCCTTTTGCAAAAGCAAAAAACGTCGGACGGTTAACCACCGTGCCACTGTAACGACTCAAATCAGCAGACTGATAAATCCCCCCATTGGCATTCAGGGAAAGGCTGCTGAGATCAAATCCCAGTACACTGCCAATCCCTTTTATCGATTTCATCATGGTTGCCTGCGCCAGGATTTTCGCCATATCTGACAGCACAGAAGAGGTGAAGGATTTGAAATTGAGTTTGCCGGTAGTGACAAAAGTTGCCAGGCCATTTCCCATGTTGCTGAAGGCTGACGAGAACACCTGTTCTGCTGTTTCTGCCGTATTATCTGCATCCACGGTAAAATCCTGAAATGCACGCAGGACTCCGTTTTTCCAGTTACCCTGCACAACTTCAAGCTGTTGCCAGTAACGGCGATTCTCATTCAGTTGTCGGTTCAGGCTCTCCGTCAGCGCCTGCTCGGCCTTTCTGTAGTCATCCGTGTTATATGTCCCTTTCTGCTCACTATCCCGCCTCAACTGCTCCAGCTGTTGCTGGTATTTCTGGCGAAGACTCAGTTGTACCTGATATCGCTGTCGCTGCTGATCACCCATACCCACCGTGGCGATATCCAGGTCATGTTGCTGACGCTGAGCGCGCTCTTCTTCAGCCAGTTGACTGGTCAGCTGAATTGTTTTTTTCTTCAGCTCGTTGAGTGCCGTCTGTTTCTGAAGCTCCTGCTGTTTTACATCCAGCAGCGTCAGTGCCTGAATCAGTTCATCTTTACGGGCCAGCACACTCTTTTCATCTGCCGTCAGTTTTTTCCCGTCCAGGTCGCTGATGCGCTGCTGCAGAGCCAGAAGCTGTTTATGCGCTTCTGTCATCCTTTCCGTGGCAATGCCTGCTGACTGTCTGGCAGCAGCAATCTGTCCTTCCACCTGTGCCTGTTGCTGACTGTACTGCAGCAATAACCGGGTGGCCTCATCATTACGGGTTTCGCGTGTTTTTTTCTTACCGGATGCCAGGGCTTTCTCGTAACGTTCATTTTCACGTTGTATCGCCGCATCCCTGACAGCCTGATCGGCGTACTGCATGGCATTAATACGCGCAATTTCACGCTGATGTCGTGCTGCTTCCGTTTCATTCATCCGGTTCAGTGCAGCATTTTCAGCATTACGGCGTTTCTGTTGCTCCTGATAATTCCGCTCTGCCTGCTCTTTTGCATCCTGCAAATCCTTCTGGCGTTTTTTCTCCTGAAGATCGTTAAGACGCTGCTGATCGTATTCAACCTGAGAAGATGATGCCGTCCAGGGGAGTCTTTTCGCCCGCGACACTTTCTCCTGTAAAGCGGCAATCTGTTCATCCAGCGAGTCTTCACGACCAATATTCATGGCCGCATCCCAGAAACGACTCCACAAATCAGACAGATACTTCAGCGTACTGCCAAGCGCATTGAGGTTATTATCAATATCCGCAGTACGCCGACCGGTTTCCTCTGCCAGTGCAGACATGGCTATCCGTGCAGCATCACTGGACCGCCCCTGCTCCCCAAGGACGCGTATCTGCTCAAGCTGAGTGGCAGTAAGAAAATGCAGCTCATTGTCCAGAGCCTTCGCGGCATTTACAGGATCATCCTTCAGCCGCTTAAACTGATTTATGGTATCGCTGACCGACTGGCCAACCGATCGCTCCATCTGTGCGGCAGCTCTCGCCACCATACCGATATCGTTTCCACGAAATGCACCACTCCCCACCACCTGAGCCAGCGCACCGGCTGCAGCATGTTGCGTGATACCATTCCCGGAAATAGCACGACTGAGCGTCCACAGCTGTCCGGCAGTGACTCCGGCATAATGCCCCGTCAGCGACAACTGGCGGTTAAATTCTTCCCCCTCCTTCTGACCGTCATACCAGGCTTTACCCAGACCATAGACGGCCGCGGCAATACCGCCAATAACCCCGCCTGGCATCATGCCTTTCGGTGACATCAGTGTGTCTATCCATCCGGCACGGTTAGCCAGCGTTATCCCGGATCCCCTCAGCGCCCCTAAATTGCCGCGGGCCAGTTCACCTATCAGAACGCCTATCTCCTGGCGGGCTGCTGCACTTTTCAGACCCAGCGAATGCGTGGCTTTTCCTGCCTGCTCCATTTTGCGGATATACACTTCTGCAGCACTGCTTACCCCCAGCTGGGCTGCCTTAGCACGAAGCAACTCAGAAGATGAAAGATTCTGGCGGGTTGCCTGCTCTTTAAGCTGACGGATAAACGCCACTTTCTGTCGGGTAGCCTCTTCCTCAGCCTGTGTAAGAACACGGGTTTTCGCAGTAACCTCAGAAATCAGCGCCAGATAATCCTGCTGACCAATCCCGCCACTGTTTCTGGCCTGTCGGATCTGCTGCTGAATACGCTGTAATTCCTGCAGCCCCGCACTGGCCTGTTTCACACTGTCAATCTGACGATAAAACGCAGCAGCCGCTTTATCCTGAGCCTCCGCCAGAGCCATGGCCTGCGCCTGTTCCTCGCGCATTTTCTGGCTCAGTGCCTCCATGCGCTGGCGGGTTTTCTCCACCTCGCGGGCCATGCGTTCATGAGCCTGTGCGTTCTTCTCCACCGTCTGCGCATGGACGGATGCGGCTGTTGCAGCCGAAGAAGCTGCCTGCGTTGTCTGCCGGGCGGCCTGAGTCTGACGCTCCATAAAACGCTGCATACGGGCAGAAGACCGTTCTGCATCGCTGGCTGCACCATTCAGAAGGTTTTTGATACGGGGAATTTCATTTTTAAACTCTGCCGCATCAATCCCCAAATCAATGACCAGGTTGGCTATCTGGTCCATAACGCACACCTCCGGAAATACCTTCCCCAAGATGCATCAGTTCTTCGTCCGTTCGCTCCGGTATCCCGTTCTCTTCCGGTAAAAGGCTGAAATCAGCCACCGCAGCATCACTGCTGCCGGACACCATTCTCACGATCAATGCCTTCAGCGAGGCAAACTGCGCATCCATCCACACATCACTGAAGCTCTGCATCCGGAAATAATCGCCCCACTCACCAAGCTCAGTGGCCGACATTTCCGACAGCATCCGCCGCCAGTCTGCCCGCCGGAACTCCCGGGCAAGCCGCATGACAAACTGCATTTCCCGCGTCAGGACTTTTCCGGCGTCAGCGCCTCATGCTCATCATCCACGGCATTATCAATGGCCCCCATACCGCTCAGCGACAGAACCATCTCCGCCCCCGCACCCAGGGCATCATACGACCATGTTGTAATAACGGATGCGCAAAGCGTCTCTACATCCTTAGACTGATCCGCATTCCACAGTGAGCGGGAAACCAGCCAGGCATTGATATCCATCCCCATCCGCAGAAAAGCAATCTGTCGTTCAGCCTCCGGCAGTTCTCCCTCCCCGGCATCAAACTTTGCCGTTCGCTGCTGAACAAACGTCAGATATTCAATTCTCTGCAGCCCGGACAGCTCACTGAGCACCACGGACTGTTTTTCATAATTAAACGTGTCCTGTTTCAGAAACATCATGTTCTCCACCTGCAAAAAAGCCCCGCATAACCGGGGCAAATGATGAGTATCGTCCTGTTAACCTGCTGCGCTGACAGTCACCGCAGTCACAGCCACAAAATTCCCGTCAGCGGTCATGCCCACAATGCTGACACTGCCCTGCTTCACGCCTTTTACCGTGGCCACAAGTCCGTTCAGGGTCACCGTGGCAGTCTGTGGATCTGACGAATGCACACTGATCGCTTTGTCACTGGCTCCGTCAGGTTTTACTGTAAAGGTCAGCGTGGTGGTTGCTCCCACTTTTACACTGGCAGACGCCGGTGATACTGTCAGCCCGGTAACGCTCACGGTTTCAGTGCCTTCCTCTGCCAGATACGGACGCCCCACACCGCTGATTTTCACAGTGCGGGTCATCACGTCTTTTGAGGCAATGGTTTTACCCAGTGAGCTCAGCCAGCCACGGAAAACATCAACAGTGCCGTTGGGATATTTGATACGAAACGCGCAGACTTCACCGGAGTCGAACAACTGAACCAGTTTTTTCTGCCCGCTGTCACCCGGACGCCAGGCCAGCGTCGCCGAAGTATCACCAACGGATTTCTGCCCCTGGGTTGTCGTTTTCCAGTCTGCATCTTCATCATCGAGATAAGTGTCATCTTCTGCATCAGCGGTCATTTCGCCAGGTTGCAGATCCTTCACCATCGCAAGACGCAGCCAGTCAGTGTCCGACAAAGGGTTCGCAAACGCATCGCCATTGCCGGTATACATCCAGAACGTCGTCCCCGCACCTTTCGTCTTTGCCAGTGGATTTGGTGTGGTCATTACCACCTCCTTAATTCGTGTACGTGATCTGGTACGTGATTTCCGCCATCGCCCAGGTGGCCATCTCATTATCACGTTGATAGTTAAAACCGAGTGGGATCAGGGTGTCGATGAGTCCGGAAAGTGCCGGTATATCATTCAGGGCAGGGAAAATGGTGCTCTCCATCCACATATCCAGCTCTTCATCCGGTGCCTGTGCCCGGATGAAGACGGCAATATGCAGAACAGCCTGCCAGTCATCTTCATCCGTCATTTTTCCGGTGTACTGAGCATCACTCAGCCACACCGCCACGGCAGGCAGTTCCTGCGCATCAATAAATGCCGGAAGCCCGTCAAAAAACGTGGCGCTGTCTCCACACTGTTCCCGAAGGCGTGCCAGTACGGCCTGGCGGATTTGTGTATGTCGGTTCATCGGGTCAGCCATAACCTCAGTTGTTGTTTCAGTGCATACCCCAGCTGTTTCGGCATTTCCGCAGCAATGATGTGGTCGCGGGCATCTTCAAATGCCTGTGTCAGCGGTCCGGACAGCGGGATTTTCACCACATCAATGGGGTAACGATTTTTGCCATCAATACGTCGCATCACATGCCAGCGACCATTCGCCAGTTGCTGAATAAACGCATCCCGGAAAAGATATTTACCCACCTTCAGCACACTGCCACGGTACTGCAGTTTTCCACCACGCCGGGCCAGTCTGACCCGGGCTGTCCCCAGCTTAATGGCGGGCAGATTGCCCCGGTTAACGCGGATCCTGGCCGTCATTTTTCCTGACGGACTGGCTTTAAACACCCGGACACGCTGACGTACCAGTTTCAGGGGGATCCCTTTCACCTGGTTATCTCCCGCAACGGTATTCCCGGCAACCTGCCGGGTGGCAACCGAGACCGCTTTCTGTGCCACACGGTTTATCGCCCATGCGCTGGCCTGTGGCACCATACGGGTATCAAGGCTGTTCAGATTGCGGATGGCATTCTCAAGCCCCTTCATCCCACACCTCTTTACTCAATAAAGATCATTGGCTTACCGTTAAAACGTTCATGCCGTGTGACCGTCCATTGTTGTCCGTCATAAACAACGCGATCCCCGCGCCGTGGGCGGTATCCCGAAGAAAACACCACCAGAGAGACCGCAGGTCCGGACAGAGCATTCAGCTCTGCCAGTGTTTCTCCCGGGATCACAGTCATATCGACATCATTAATCGAGGCTGTCTTTCCCATCTTTCTGACCGTGATCGCATCCATACGCGCTGCCAGCCGGGAAAAGGGATCAGACATTGAGTTTTACCGGCACTTCTTCTGCACTGGTTCCGGCATCTGCCCATACAACCCCGACCAGCGGATCAGAGCCGCTGTTAGTCAGCTGAACTTTTCCTGACTTCAGATAAACCTTCTTACCCGTTTTCATGTCATCCGTTTTCAGCTTAGGCAGCATAAACACACCTTCGGTTATGCCGTCGCCTGTTTCTCCCTGTGGAATATCGGTCAGCGCCACCGCAAAAACATCACCCACCTGCACCAGATCTCCGCTGCTGATGGCTGCACTGGCAACAATCGCCACCGTTTTTCCTTCTTCTACAAAATTCTTTGCCATAACTGTCTCCGCACAGCCCCGTTCAGGGGCTGATTTCAGGTACAAAAAAAGCCCTTACGGGCCATCAGAGTTGTTGTCTGCGACGTTTACGCCGTACATTTCACCAGGCCGCGGTGATCAACTGGCGCAACACCAGCGTCAATACGCACTTTCGTTGTCACGCCATCCACACTGAAGCCCTCCATCTGATCAATATATGGCGTATCCACACCGTTGAGATAAGCCACTTCAATCGTATCGGAGCCTTTGGACGCAGCCAGGTAGAAGGTGGTCTGGCTGTTATCATCAAGACGAGGCTCTGCAATAACGGTCGCAAAATCTTTCACCGGGTTAATAATACCGGCGTTAATGTCAGCCCCCTTGACACTTGAGGAGCGAATGACCTGGTTAGCAACAGACTCCATCGCCGTCGGTACCAGTACGAACGCAGGACGAATATTCAGATGACGCTCACCCTCTTTCTGAACGCGCATCAACTGGCGGGCTTTATCCAGCGATGCCACGTCCATTGCCGCGCTCTCCAGTACGTTTGCATGTTTCGCTTTATCGAACAGACTTACATTATCTGTGGAGATTTTCGGGTTAGACGTCAGAATGGCATAAACCAGATCGGCAATAGTGGATTTCGCCGCACGGCCCAGCTTCATCGGGACATCGGTCAGCATATTCAGATCATCATTGATAATGGCCTGACGGGTGATACTGAACAGCTCGCCATAGGTCGCCAGTGCAATAGTGGCCTGTTTATCTCCGGTGGTGACGTATTTATATTCTGCCCCTTCACGCACCTGACGCAGAGCACTGAAGCCCCCCATACCCACACGATGGGCAATTTTAAAATCAGACAACTGACCTTTCCGCGTCCACTGTTCATAGGTTTCAGGGGCATCTTCCCAGCCCTGCAGAATGGCTTTGTTCGCAACATCCAGCAGAATATTACCGAAGTCAGACGTACTGTGTGTGAACGCCGCACCGACCATCTGCATCGGGTTATAACTGGAAACACCAATACCACGTTCAGTCAGTGACATACGGGCATATTCACGCAGGGTCATCCCGTTGTAGACATTATCACGTTCAGTTTTTTCAAACCCGGCGCGCGCCATCAGCGCCTGGCGGATCCCGTCCCCCACAAAATTACCGTTACCGGCATAAATATGAGCCGGGGTATTTTTATTGGATGGCGTGGACTCGCGCCCCATCTCGTTCAACAGCTTTTCGCGGGCCTGCTCCAGCGAACATTCAGGATCGGCAAGACACTGAGCCTGCAACGACTGATAACGCCCGCCAAACATGGCAAACAGATCATTAATACCGTTTACACGCGCTTTTTGCTCTGCCAGGACCTGCGCACGGATGCTGTTTTCATCCACCACGGGTGCTGCTGCCTGCACTGGCGTCCGGGAGGCTGCAGGTCCATCATCCTGTACGCGTGGAGCACTGTTGCGTGGCGGAGTAATCATATTTCGAATGGATTCCGGCATCTTTTTAAATTCCTCTGTACGTTTTGACTGAATACATGCCATTGCCTTAACGGCTGGTGTCACCTGATCAGCAAATCCCTGTGCCAGACATTCGGCACCGGACATCCAGGTCTCATCCGCCAGCATGGCAGCAATTTCATCGGTGGTTTTCCCGGTTTTCTGTGCATAAGCGGGTAACAGAACCGCCTCAACTTTATCGAGCAGGTCGGCATAGGTGCGCATGTCCTCCGCATCACCGCCCGTAAAGCCAAATGGTTTATGAATCATCATGAAGGAGTTTTCCGGCATAATGACCGGGTTTCCCACCATCGCAATGACCGACGCCATTGACGCCGCCACACCGTCGACATAAACGGTAATGGACGCACCATGTGTTTTCAGTGCATTAAAAATGGCGATGCCTTCAAAGACATCGCCACCCGGTGAATTAATATGGAGATTAATGTGGGTGATATCGCCCAGTGCATTCAGATCACTGATAAACTGCTTCGCCGTAACACCCCAGAAACCAATCTCGTCATAAATATAAATATCCGCGTCACTCTGGTGACCTGCCTGCATCCTGAACCAGGAATTATTCTTCGGACTGGTCGTCGGTGTGCTGCGGCTCCTGTCGTTTCGTTGCGGCACTGCTGCCTCCTTTATCACTGGCCGGATCGGTATCAAATACCAGATCCAGCTTGCGGTTTTCATCAATTTCGGCCTTGCGCCGACGTTTGACATCATCCGGATTACGACCACCTGCACGTACCCAGTCTGATTCTGTCGCCGCTCCACCACGAATCTGAATTTTCCAGGCCTCAGCCTCCTTAACAGGGTCAATCCACGGCATCACCGGTCCGGAATACACCGCGGTATACAGTGAAGATCGGTCCAGATCGCGGGGTAGCCTGATAACACCGGATACCACAGCCTGTTTCAGCCAGGCACGGTACATCGGGCGGGTGACGGCACCAATAAACCAGTCCTGCAGGATCAGGTAGCCATCAGTAGATTCAACCAGCTCCTGACGCTGGGCGCTGTAAGTGCCGTTATAGTTGCGCGCTGTACTGGAAAAACTCAGACGACTGCCCGCAGCCACGGCACGCAACTGACCATTACGAAAAGTTTCAAGGTTAGGATTGGGGCGATCCGACTTCACCATTCCGATTTCTTCGCCGGGTTTCAGATCGTCGTAAATAATGCCTGGCTGAATGGTAAGCTCGCGTTCATTCTCCTTGCTGTCATTACCATCCGTTTCATAGCTCTGTCCGTCGCCTTTCCGGATGTACATCCCCAGAGCAGCGGCGATCCTTGCTGCAGTCAGCTCAGAATCTTCATACTCTTTCAGAGCACTGAGGCGGATCAGCACACCGGACAACAAAGACGTCCCGCGCATCTGGTGCAGACGGCGAACAAATTTAAGATGCAGCATTCGCTCTGCATCCACTTCTTTGGTTTCCATCTGCCGCCCGGATACGGGACGGCTTTTATACACCAGATATTTTTCGGGACGCCCCCAGTCATCAACAAACACGCCCTGATTCAGCCTGTTGCTCTCATCACTGGTCATGGGAATAAAGTCCGGCTCGAGCGCCTCCAGCCAGAAATGAACACCGGCAGAAGGCGTCAGGCTGTTTATGCGCCCGGAAACCATCTGGGCAAACACCTCACCATCGCGCAGCCAGGTACGCAGCATCAGACGTTCCAGCATCGGACGGGTAAACTGCCCGGTGACCTCCGGACTGACAGACCATTCACTCCATCGGGTACGTATCTCCGCTGCCAGATCACGGGCAATGGCCCCATTGCGTAATACCGGATGTGGCTCGACAATAATCCCGTTTTTCCCCACCACCCGTTCTTCCAGCTTGTCAAATACACCAATGACCAGATCGTGGTTGTTATCAAGGTAACGAGCCTGCTCACGTAACGACACGGCCCCGTACTGGCTTAACTGGTCGGCAGTTCGGTTCTCCCGTCGGGCTTTGTGTGTTCGCGTCGTTTTTACGGCCTCATAAGCCTGGATCACCGCACGGGAACGCAGCCTTGCCGCTTTCCATCCTGGTGAAAAAACGCCAATCACATCATCAAGAATTGCCATCAGAACCTCGCCAGCCGGTACCCGGGATGCCCCCGTCGTCGTGTAATCAGAGCCGCAAGGCGGCGCTCCCACTCCTGCCGCCCCTGCCGGATCTCAGATAAGTTTTCCATGGTCATCTGCTGACCATTAAAAGTGACGGATTTTCCGTCCAGCACCGCCATTTCAGCTTCCGTATAACGCTGAATCATGGCTTCAATATCATTCTGATTCATAACCATCCTCCGGAAGTCAGCCAGGGGTTAACATCGTCAGTTACTGTTTTCTTCCGTTTTTGTTTTTTAACAGGCGTGGGTACCGGTTCCGGTGAGGGTGACGGTTCGGTACTGTCCGGGACACACTCCAGCCAGGTTTCCCGGCTCGCCCACTCCGGTGCATCCGGCCAGCGGATCTTTTCGTATCCATGCAGAATGACCAGAGCCTCGGCATACACCATCAGGTCAAAAGCTTCGTTGGCACCGCGACCCGGCTTACTCCATTTCCCGTCACTGCTCCGCTCTTCATACGTCAGTTCGTCGTAAAACCAGCTCCCCAGCCAGTCAGGGAAATGCACATAGCCGGGACCTGGCGAGTCACGCCATAACGCGTTATTCACCCGGTCTTTCAGGGCATCCGTCTGAAGAAGCCAGAGCGGCACATCACCTGCGGCCTGCGCCCGTCGGCCCGTTCGTCCGGTGTTATCAGGGAATGTACGGGTGATCAGTTTTGCTCGCCGGATGCTGTCGCCCTTAAACAGGTAAATACGTTTACCAAGGCCATCACGACGGCAACGACGCCAGAATTTATAGGCATTATCAGTGACCCCGTCTTCACCGCCGGAGTCCACCGCCATTGCCATCAGTCGCATTTGTTGAGAAGGGTCGGAGGCCAGCGGCCAGCTTTTATGAAAAACATCCGTCAGCAGGACATCCCAGTCTTCCGGATAGCTGGCCGGATCAATTCGCTGGCTCTCCCCGTCGCTGTCACCGCGCAATGACTGCGTGATGTTGTAACGATCAATAATCCAGCGTTCGCCACGGCTGCCATAGCCCGTTACCTGAACCACAAAACGGCGATGACGTCCCGCCTGCACATCCACTGTCGCCACAAGGAAATTAACGCCATCCGGCACACTGCGGGAAGGAACTGGCTCTGCCCGCTGCTCAAGCAATTCACTTTTTCGTTGCTCCATGCTGGCGCGGGGAAGATAAGGTAATCCCCAGTCGGTATTGATAACCGTCTTGAGTGTCTCTTCACTTTCGGTTGTCTCGTATTCCTGTTCTGCAGTAAGCAGTTTGTAAACGAGTTGCGAGAGTGTCTGATAAGCAGCTGCCGGACCCTCCATCCAGAATGACGCAATACGTGAACGCCGGGGATCACCATAACGACTGCCATCTGCATTGATGGATTCACCATCCCGTAACCAGACCCCACGTCCGTTCAGCTCGCGTTTTTGTTCAGGCAAAATCCGTCCTGAACAGGAAGGACACTGAATATAAGCCGCCTCACTTGCCAGCACAGGATCGGCAATATCACGGAAACCAGCAACCACATCGCCGCAGGGCTGAAAATACTCACCACAGTGTGGACAGGGCCAGTACCAGCGACGGCGATCGCCACGGTTATAGAGCGACAGGATCCCCGTGGTTGGTGGAGCCTCATGCGGTGAAGTCCGTCGCCATTTCACATCCTTCACATCCCTGCCGGGGGAACTCTCCACCAGCGTCATACCACTGGACATAAATGTGGTGGTACGTTTTGAGGCAAGAGAGAAGGCATCCCCCTCACCATCAATATCTTCCGGAAAACGGTCATAATCCGTCAGCGCCACGCATTTATAATCTGATGAAGACATGATATTGACTGACGGCCAGCCGATTTTCAGGTAGTTGCCAGCAAGGAATGTTCTGTCATAAACGTTGTTGTCATTTTTGTTCGGACTCAGGCGACTGACCACTTCCGGGCTGACGCGAAACGTTCTGGCGAGTCGTTTTTTGGAGTGTTCGCGGGCTTTTTCCTCCGTCATCTGAATGATCAGCATATCAGCAGGATCGCAAATCACGTTGTAAATCACCCAGCCGTCAATCAGGCCGATAGTCTTGCCGGTTCGTGCCGGGCCAACAAATATCACTGCGTCGTATTCACGCGAGGCCAGGCAGTTCATAGGCTCAATAACATACGGTGCCACCAGCGGATCCCACGGGACTGAGTTCCCTGCCCCCATGGGCACCCGCATATACTGAGCAACGGCATCAGCAACCCGCATTCGTCTCGGTGCGCGAAGGATATAACCTGAATCGGTTCGTGCTGCCTTTGCGGTTTCCTGATTCAGCATTACTCCTCCTGCTGTAATTCCTCCTCATCATCCGCACCTGCTTCAGTCACCCGCAGGGCTATCTGATCGCGCAGATCATCAATAATGGACTGAACACGGCTCACAGCGGCAGGCTGCAGACCGCAGTCACGTTCAAGAATATCCGGTAATGTCTCCAGCACCTGCACGACCGCTTTTGCCCAGATGGCAAACTCCCGTCTGACATCACTGGCCGGAATGAGTTGTGCCGTTTCCTGTTCGAACTTAAGACGCTCACGTTCAGACTGATACCAGGCTTTGCGCTCATGTGCGTCCATTTCGCCTTCTGCAACCGGCGGTGGTAATGCCAGAAATGCCGACACAATATCAACCACCCGATAAAGCTTGAGGTTGCTTTCATGCCCCCCTGCAACGGGTAGATTTTGCAGCCTTGCCGCAGCAGTCTGGCGATGTACACCTGACAGTGCCGCCAATTGACTGATATTCAGCGTCAGATTTTTTAACTCTCGATCCATACCCGCTCCAGAATGTTTTAAACATGCATCTTGCGAACGACTTTAGGCAAACGGTGTTAGTGATGAACAAAAAACAATCAAAATCGACACCACAAAAATAAAAATACTGTAATATCAATCTATTACAGTAGTGGTGATGACGGATGAAATTTCAAAAACTAGCCTTTTTCCGCGACGCTCCCGCCCCGTGGCAGGGGCCCCCACCGGGAGGACCCGACAGCCTGACAGCCGTGACGAGCATCTGATACAGCGCTTTACATAATGGCATAGGAATAATTCAGAAGGACATCACAGCATGCCCACACAAATTAGTGTGAGTGTCCTGTTTCTTCCTACGCACAGGACTGACGAGCATGAGGGGAAAATATGCGAACCATAAATGCCTCATCTTCAGCAATGCAGCCGGCATCCGAACAGGACGATATGTAAATTCACCTAATTACGAGGACATTGCAGTAGTTGAATTGCAGCTCTGTATTAGCCTGACAGTGACAGAATGCGACATTGACTCTGTCACAGGTTAAATAGTTTGAATGATTAGCAGTTATGGTGCTCAGTCAACCACCAGGGAATAATCCTTCGAATTCTTATCGTGCTTCACCAACGCTGCCTCAATTGCCCTGAATGCTTCCAGAGACACCTGATGTTCTATACATGCGATTACAACATCCGGGTAACTCATAGAAATGGTGCTATTAAGCATATTTTTTACACGAATCAGATCCAACGAGAGTTCATCAGCAGATTGTTCTTTATTCATTTTGTCGCTCCATGCGTTTGCTCGTCATCTAGCGGTTAAAATATTACTTCAAATCTTTCTGCATAAAAGAGGAAAAGTATGAAAGTTTGAGTACATCGACCTTACATACATCTGTCGGTTGCATATCCCTCCTGGATGCCAGCAAGGCTCAACTTTGTTACGCAATCAACACTATTCATTAAAAACAGGCTTAATATTTGACATAAATCATCAACAAAACACAAAGAGGTCAGACCAGATTGAAACAATAAACACGATAATGCAAACTACGCGCCATCGTATCACATGGAAGGTTTGCCAATGGCTCAGGCTGCCATTTTTAAAGAAATATTCGATCAAGTGCGTAAAGATTTAAACTGTGAATTATTTTATTCTGAGCTAAAACGTCACAATGTCTCACTTTATATTTACTATTTAGCCACAGATAATATTCACATTGTGTTAGAAAACGACAACATAGTGTTAGTAAAAGGACTCAAAAAGGTTGTAAATGTTAAATTCTCCAGAAACAAACATCTTATAGAGACCTCCTATAATAAGTTGAAATCAAAAGAAATCACATTTCAACAATACAGGGAAAATCTTGCTAAAGCAGGAGTTTTCCGATGGGTTACAAATATCCAGGAACACCAAAGATATTACTATGCCTTTGATAACTCATTACTATTTACTGAAAGCATCCAGAAAACTACACAGATCTTACCACGCTAAACCATAACGTCCGGCTTCTCTCACTCCTGAGCCGGACTGCATTGGTTTAATAAAAACCATCAACAATTGTGATTTAGATATTCGGAACCATTCAAATATAACAAAACCCCGTAAAAACGAGGTTTATGGATAAATTTTATTATTGAATACATCAGATTAAATTAATCTTGACATCATAGCTTTCAAGACCCGTCATTTTTTCCCGTGCGGTAAACTGAATACTGGTAACTTCTTTCCCGGTCTTTTTCTTAAGTTCAATAATTTTTTTTGTTATATATTCAGAAATATCTGCTTCTGCTTTTGTTTTTAAGTCTTCAATATTCATCATTTCCTCTTTTAGTCTGTTATGACTTTCCAGTTACACAGTAAGTCGATTATATGGTGCAAACGTGTAAAAGATAAGATGAAACATCGCAATAATCAACATACGATAGTCTAAATTTTACACAAACAGACAAAGAGAATTTTCCTGAATTATCAATGCAATAGCATCAAATCAACTCAAGAGCCTTATTGCTGCTTCCAGAATTTCTTCTGAAGTAACATGTCGATCCGCGGCTACATAAATGACTTTATGATCTCCGGTCAGAGATGGAAACCCTGCGGCCATTACAGTAAGGTGTGTTTTTTCGCCATTTGGATATTCACGCATGATGGTGTTAACTCCAGT
>UMFB01020621.1_pt1 | contig 15313 bp, 9 predicted proteins | sample 1964921 | NCBI WGS metagenome assembly UMFB01 (sample SAMEA4836037, study PRJEB28245) | human gut metagenome | biome: gut microbiome; material: fecal sample | place: Denmark | collected 2008
GTGACCATGCTCGTGCGCCGGAGCACGCTGTCTTGCGCCGAAAGCATCGCCGAGCAGGTGCTCGCCCACGAATCCGTCCGGGTGCGCTTCAATACCGTTCTGGAAGCGGTGGAAGGCGACACGGCCCTGCTCCGTGCCTTGTTCCGCGACACCGTGACCGGGCAGCTGGAAACGTATGCGCCGCCCGAGGGCGAGACCTTCGGGGTATTCGTCTTCGCAGGGTACGAGCCCGCGTCGCGGCTGGCCGAAGGCCTTGCGGAGCTGACCGGGCAGGGGAACATCGTTACCGACAGGGAACAACGGACGAGGACGGAAGGCGTCTACGCCGCCGGGGACGTGTGCGACAAGCGGCTGCGTCAGGTGGTCACCGCCGTTTCCGACGGGGCCGTTGCCGCCACCTCCATCGAACGCTATGCGGCGGACATGCAGCGCAAGACGGGTTTGCGCCCGCAGCGCCCGGCAACGTCTCCGGAAGCGCCCAAAGCGCCTAAAGAGGCTGCCGCCGGAGGGCGTCCTGAAACCGAAGGCGGATTCCTTACCGCTGAACAGCGGGAACAGCTTGCGGGTGTCTTCGCCCGGATGGAACGCCCGCTCATCCTGAAGGCGGAACCGGACAGCCGCCCGGTTTCGGAAGATCTGCGCCGGATGCTGATGGAGCTTGCGGCGTTGACGGATAAGCTGACCGTGGAGTGGACGCCGCCGTCCGACGGGCCGGAACGCCCCTGCGTGCGGGTTTTGCGCGCGGACGGGGCCGACACCGGTATTGCCTTCCACGGCGTTCCCGGCGGGCATGAGTTCAATTCGTTCGTCGTGGGCCTGTACAACGCGGCGGGCCCCGGGCAGAGCATCGATCCCGCCCTTGCCGAGGCCATCGCCGCCATCGACAGGCCGCTGGATCTGCAAATCGTGGTTGCCCTGTCCTGCACCATGTGCCCGGAACTGGTCATAGCCGCGCAGAAGATCGCCGCCTCCAATCCGCTGGTGACCGCCAAGGTCTACGACGTGAACCACTTCCCGGAACTGCGGGAACGGTACAAGATCATGAGCGTGCCTTGTCTCATCATCAACAAGGCGAAAGTGGCGTTCGGCAAGAAGACGCTCGGCCAGTTGCTGGAATTGCTGGCCGAACCGGAGTCCGGGCAGACTGGTTGATTGTTCATAGGCGAGCCTTGAAAGGGGTAACGCTGGGGAAGGGGGCCTTTTCTGAAGAAGGTTTCCCCTTCCCAAAAACAGTCAGTACGGCCTTCCTTCCTTCCTTCCTTCCTTCCTTCCTTCCTTCCTTCTCTTTCCAAGGCTGCGCGTATTGCGAAGCCCTGTGCTTTCACGGCGGGGATCGCCTTTGGAATGGATACCTTTCAGAGGACAAAAGCCGAGGGATTTCCTTAAAGCGTTTGTGCGGAGATTTTCCGGCAAGCCTTGGCCGCAGCGATTCGCTGCGGCCTTTTTGTGCATTGGAGAAGTGCGCTGGTGGGAGCGCGCATTATCCGCAGAAATATAGTGGCGCATAATCTTTTTATTATGTCAATTTTATTCTTCCGTTTTTGCAATAAGATAGGTACTGTAAAGCATCTGTGGACATTCACAGTTTCCTCTCTCTATGGACGTATAAAATGGACACTCAGAATATCCGTTCTCACCTGCTTAAAAACACGCTCTCAAAATGGACGCTCACATTGTCCTTATTAATCGGACGCTCATTTTATACCTATATAGTGGACATACAAAATGGACGCTCAACAAGGGAGGCGACGGTATGCCTCCCTGTCCAACCGGGTCTGCCATTCCTTCAACTGCCGGAGGAAGCGGATCATGTTCCCTCCGGTATCTGGGATATTTCCCGTCCCCTTTCATGTCTGAGGATGCGGCACCGTAAAAAAAGACGCCGCCTCCCCAAGGGAATGCGGCGTCCGGAGGTGTTTCGCGGCACCCTCGGATCAGAGGATGGCGCTGAACTTCGCCAGAAAGTCCCGGGTAAAGAAACCGTTCTGGATGCGCTCCCCGAACGAGCCCTTCGCGCCGACCTTATGCCGGGTATAGATGTCCCTGATGCCGGGGGCGTTCCAGTCCTCCACGACGCGGTGCTCCCTTTCGAGCCGGGCGGCGTGGCGCTGAGCGTCCTTGAGGCGGGATACCGCGGCATCCACGGCTTCGTTGTCCATGCAGGGGGCGAGCATGGCCCGGTAGTCGTCTTCCCGGATGGCTGTGAGCTTGTCGAAGGTATCGCGGTCGATGAGCACGGGCCGGAACAGCTGGTTGAAACCGAACTGCTGCCGCGTTTCGCTCAGCAGCCTGTCGGGGAGCTTCGAAAGGTCGATGCGCCCGTCCGGCGGTATCGTGTACCCCTCTCTGCGCAGCTTGTTTAGGAAATCCTGCTGGCGCGGGGTGGGGCGGCTCAGGTCAACGACGGTCATGCCCGTCTTGCGGGTCCCGAAGCTGGCGTCATTGTCGATGCCCGTAATCTTTACGGCTCCGGTTTGCGGATTGATGTCGATGAGGTAGTTGTCGCCGTGGCGGTCCACCTGTCCGGAAAGGACATCGGCCCATTCCATTTTGGACAGCTCACGCATCAGGTTGGCGCGCATGGCGTCGAGTTTCCCGTTGGAGCGCAGGACGCGGCAGGTTTCGGGGAAATTGAGTTCCTTGCCGTCAGGCATCCGGCAGACGGGTTTGCCCTTGACGATATCGAAGAAGGTCTTGCCGGGGGCGGCCTCCATGAACAGGCCGAGCTGCCCGTCATGGCTGCCGATGCTTGAGCGGGCGATGGTTCCGCCGCAGCCGATGGCGTCCGCCACGCGGGAGGCCGCCACGTTGAGCTGCATGACGCGCGCCCCGTTGCGGTAGCCGAGGCCGGACGCGCACAGGTGGTCGAGGCCGCGCCGCGCGCCCACTTCGGGCTTGAACACAAGCTTCATGTCTTCGCCGTCTCTGCCCCGGTACGTGCACAGATGCACGGTATTGGCCGCGCCCTGCCCGAGCTTGCGGGTGTCGGTCAGGATGGCGTCGCCCGCCCGGAGTTCAAGCTGGTCGGCCATGATGCCGCGCAGGGAGGCTTCGAGGATGGTATTCATGTCCACATGGTGATCCAGCGCGGCCTGGATGTATTCGCCCCGCGCCTGCGGGTTGGCCCCGGTCGAGCGCAGCATCCCGGCGGCCTCCTGAAACTCGGAAACGAGGATACCATCGCGCGTGAGCAGGGGCGTGTTTTCGATCTGGGCCGCAAGCCTTTTCATCTCGGACGGCACGAGCACGAAGCCGTTTTGCCCCACGCTCCGGCGCAACAGGTCCGCCATGCCGCGCGGGATGCGTTCGCCGCAGAAATGCTGATAGTAGCCGCCGATTTCCTTTGCGCCGATGGTAGGGTGCTCCGCGATTGCCATCATGGTCAGGAGCGTGCCGCAGGCCCGGCGAGTCTCCGGGGCCCGCAGGATGCGCACGGCGTCTTCCATTTCGTGGGCCAGCCGCTCGGGCGGGAGCGCCCCGGCATCGAGGCGGGTCATGATCTCGCTGACTTTGTCGTTGTAGCGGGCGAGCCCCGTGGCGAGCGGCGTGCCGAGGCCGCCGGGCAGGGCCGAGGCCGAGGGAAACAGGGACTGGTCCACGGGCGGCAGGATCGCGCGCACGGCGGATTTGACGCCCGCTCTGGGATCGGCGGAGGCAAGGGCGTCCAGCCGCTCGGCGGAACGGGCGAGCATGGCCTCGGCGGGGGCGAACAGGGTGCGGTCGGGGATGAGGACGGGGCCGCCCCCGGGATCGGCATTGGGGTGTATCGCCCCGTCGATGCGGCCACGCAGGGCTTCGAGATCGGCGCGCAACCGGGTGACCGTATCCCGGAATTCGGCCAGCGGCATCTGCCCCTTGCGGCCTTCCAGCGCGTCGATGCTCCCGAAAAGCCGCGCCGCGTCAGCCTTGAATGCCCCAGCGACGTCACCGCTGCCATGCATGAAGTGCGCCATGTCCTGCATGGCTTTCCCCGCCGTGGGCGCCTGCGGATCCGCGACGCCGGGGGCTATCTGCTGCCGCCGTTCGGCGGGCATCGCCGTGAGCTGCATGGTGGCGGCGAAATTCAGCGCCTCGGAAGCCCGGAACTGGGTGGCCTGCGCCAGCGAATCGAGCAGGGCGGCGCTGACGCCGCTGGCCTTCTGGAATGCGCCGATCTGGGTGTAGAGCTCGTTCTGCGCGCCGACGAACGCTTCCAGCGCCGCGAAGGCGGCATCGGGAAGCGGATTGGCGTGGAAGTCCGCGATGGGGATGCGGCGCAGGTTCGCCGCCGCCACGTCGCAGGCGTTGGCGGCCTTCAGCATGGCGGAGTGGATGCGGAAGCCGCCGTGGAAGACTTTGGGGCGGGGGATTTCGGTTTTGATGGCGTCGTACAGATCCCCGCCGATGCCCCGCAGCCCGCCGGAACGGTCAAGGGCTGTGTCCAGCATCTGGTGCAGCCGCGCCTCGGCCTGGACGAGATCCTCATTGGGCGGGTTTCCGGGGGCCGGCGCCTCGTTCTGGGCGTCGTGGGGAACTACGGGGTTTTGCTGCCCGGCGCCTTCGACGTCCGCATGGGGATCGACGCTGATGGAAGTTCCGGACGTCGCGGAGAAAATCGTGGAGCTCATGGTGGCCTCCGTGCGCTAGACGCGCATCCAGTTGACGTTGGACATGCCGACAAGCCCGGAATCGAGCCCCTGCATCAGATCCAGCAGGGCATACAGGCCTTCGCCCTGTTGCTGCACGTCGCCTTCCGGGGTGTCCAGACGCCATGCGCAGCGCTCGGCGTCGAGGACGACGTTCAGCACGCCCGATTGGGGCAGGCAGGCTTGGCAGGCCTCGATAAAGCTGCATGCCGCCTCAAGGGACAGGCGTTCCGTTTCGGGATCGTTCCATGCGCCCCCCCACGGAAGCGACAGCCCGAGGCGCAGACGGCCCGCATCCAGCAGATAGCGGAACTGCCAACTCTGGAGCCCCCCGCCGAGGAGCCCGCAGCCAAGATAGCGGACGGGGCCGTCCCTGAGGCTTTGCGGCGCTTCGGGGCTGTCGAAGACGGCGTCCAGATCCTCAAGGTAAAGCCCGGCAAGCCCGGAGAGCGGCTCGCGCCCGTCCGTGGCGAAAAACCATTCGTCGGTCTGTTCCAGTTCGTTGATGGCCTCCAGAGGCAGGGGAGGCAACGGCAGGCCGTTGTCTTCAAGCATCCCCGCAAACCCTTCCGGCAGCCGCAATCCCTGTATGGTAGCGTCCATTGTCCGACTCCTTGTCATGCCGCAAAACGGCGGAACATGCCGCACGGGCCTGCCAACGACGTTGCCGGGATTTCCGTGCGTGCGCTTCATGCAAAAGGCTCAAGCAAGATCCGTGCTCAGAGAAGTCATAACCAGCCGAAGCCGTTCCCGCAACACCCTCTCCGGATGGGGAAAAGGCGGTTCCCCGGACGATGAGGGCCGTGCCTGCTGTTCCCGCTTTTCCGGGGGATGCAGGGAATCATCCGGACAGGAGGCCGCGCTTACGGGCGGGAATGGCCTGCGCCGGGCCATCCGGGGCGGGGCCGCGCATGGGCTGAAGATCGCCTACATCGGTAGAGGCGGTGCCAACATTTTTTCCGTGTGCCCCGGGTACGCTCCGCCCAATGCCGCCGGGCTCGCGGCCTCTTCCACGGGAGCCCCGGCGTGTTGAGGTGGCTGGTAGCCTAACGTGAGAGAATACAGGGCATTATGAGGCGTTTCCCGGCGCGTGGAAGCGGGGCGGTATCCGGGAAGCCACCCGCAGTCGCGACATGAGCCTCATGATCGGATCGGCTGAGAGGCCGATGTCCGGGAATGCGGAAGGCGAGGCTCCGTCAACCGGAAACCTCCGCGAGGATGGACGGGAGCGCGGCTACGGCCTCGCCGACCTGCTGGAGGATCGCCTTTACCGTGCGGGCGGGCACGTCCACGGTCGAAGCAGCGGCGATCATGTCCTTGTCCGTGATGTCCCGCCCCTTGCCGTTGACCATGCAGGTCTGTTCCCCGCCCACGCCCCGCGAGGGGGTGAGGTCATAGGCCGGGGCCAGCCGCCAGCGGCCTTTCGCATCGAGGAGGAAGGAAAAGTTCTTGGAATGGTCGTCCTGATTGCCGAGCCTGACGTTGAACGCCATGAGCCGGACCAGCTTTTCCACGTCCTCGGGATTGCGGGTGAGGGATTTTCCCAGCCGGAACAGGTTTTCGTAGTCGAGGGAGGCGTACCGGTGCGAGGCGTGCAGCAGCCCGCAGGCGGTATGCACATGCACCTTGCCGCCGTCCTCGCGGTCGAAGCGCCGGACCCCGAAGTAGGCGGCCCCGTCCCTGCCGGGGAAGAGGGCTGTCTCCGGCATCTCGATCCCCGCCCGCTTCGCGGCGAGGGAACAGGCGTATTCCATCCTGCCGATGGCGGGATCGTCATGGCGCGCCGGGAACTTGATCAGCCACGGATCGCAGCCGGGCTCGGCGACGGCGTCGGGCACGATGAGCCGCCTGTCGCCGGACACCCGGACCATGATCTTGGGCCGCGCCCCGCAGGAGGAGCCGTTCAGGGCCATGAGCGTGCGCAGCGTCTCCACGGGCAGCGGGTCCTCATTGAGGGTGCGCCACGCCTCTTCGGCCACGCCGTCCAGATCGATGCGTTCGGGCAGCGGGTCGGGGTCCGGGGTCACGGGCTCATATTCCAGCGCGCCCATGCCGCCGCTCCCCACCAGCGAGAGCCGGGACAGGGGCGTGATCCGTTCCAGCGGCAGGCCGCTGCGCCGCAGCAGGCGGTCCAGCAGGAGCAGCCCCCAGCCGTCGGGCAGGCTGTCGTTGAAGACGCCGAACAGCCCGTCGAACGTCCGTTTCGGATCGGACGCCACCCCGGGCCGCAGGGGAAGCAGGAAAGGCGAGAGTTCAATGCCCGAATCGAGGAAGCGCTTGTCGTACTCGAACAGGATGTCCCCGCCGCGCTCCTCCAATAAGCCCACGAACCGCCTTTCGCCCCGGGCATTCAGATATACTTCAAGACGCATCGGGCCTCCTCGCGCGCTTGCGTTCGCGGGGCGCGGCTTCAAACAGGCTGTGCACCGGGGGTTCGGGGAACAGGGCGTCGAACCCGTCCATGCGGCGCAGGGCGAACGCGATTTCCACGAACGAGGCCAGCGCGATGTCCCCGGTCTTTTCAAAGCGCCGGAGCGTGGACAGGCTGATCCCGGCGGCATGGGCCAAGGCTTCCTGCGTGAGGTTCTGGCGCAGCCGTTCGGCCTTGGCCCGTCCCGCCAGCTCGAGCCGAACGTCGCGCGGGCTTTTCAGATAATCGTTCAACATAGAGCGGTAAACTCCGTTTATGGGAGAGTATCGTTCTTTTATGGATGGTTGTCAAAGCCTTTCGCGGATTCCGCAGCGCCGCAAACGGTGCGGAGACGGCGAGAAAGAGAAGCATCCGGGGGCCCGGCAGCGCGCCGGGCTGGACAAGCTTGCCCAGCCCCCTGAAAAACAGCCTGAACGTGAGGAACAGGAGAAGCATCTTTCCCTCGCGTATGGTTCCCCGCCTCCGCGCCCGGTCAGAACGTGTAGGTCAGGCCAAGGGTGAGGCTTTGCGTGTGCGTTTCCCCGACCATGGGGCTGTCTTTGACCGCGCCGCTCAGGAACGTCACCTCCCCTTGGCAGAACAGTTCCCACTGCTCCGTGAGGCTGTAGTCGATGGCGAAGCTTACATACGGGGCAAAGCCCGAGCCCGGCGCATAGGCGCCGAGGCCGCTCTTGCGGGCTTCCTTCCGGGTCACGCCGTAGTAATAGCTGTTGTAGCGGGCGTCGCTCCAGTAGGCGCCGACGGCGGGGAGCAGTTCCAGCGGCCCGAATTCTATGGACTGGATGAAGCCGATGTCGCCGTTGAAGCCATTGCTGTGGCTGAGTACGTCCCCGGCCCCGCTGACATGGAACATGCCGTAAGGCGAGAGCAGACGCAGTTCCATCCCGGCCTGGGCGGACGGGGAACGGTCCTCAAGCCTGCGCAGCCGCCGGTTGGAGGATTCGGAAGCCTCGAAAGAGGTGCTGTCGTATCCGGCGAAGGCGGAAAGCTCCAAGTAGGGCAGGTTGATGATCTTGACGCCCGCCGTATACCCCCGGATGAAGAACCGTTCCCCCTCATAGGTGATCATGGGGAACGGCAGCCAGTCCGGGCCGTAGCCCTTGTAGGGGGAGCTGCTCACGCTGCCGCCCGCGCCGAGGGTGAGTTCCCCGTCGAAGGGGAGGGTTGGGCAGCGCTTGGAGGGGGTGGACGCTTCGCCTTTCCATTCCATGTCTCCGGAGGGTGGGGTGCCGGATTCCGTCCCGTACGCGGCGTGGAGGGGCGCGGCGAGCAGGAGCAGGCCCAGCAGGGCGGGCAGGGTGAAACGGCGGAAGGCCGCCCCGGAAAGGCATGGCCGCCCGTGCCCGCCGCCGAGGCCGCTGGTGCCCCCGGTACCAGCGGCGGCATGGGGAGCGGGTGGGCCCGTGTCCGCGTTGGCGGGGCCGGTTCCGTTCGGAAAGGGCGTCATATCATTTCCTTTTTATTGATGATGTTGATGCCGAGCTTTTTGATGCGGTGCCACATGCTCCGCTCTGAAATGTTAAGCAGTTCCGCCGCCTTGACTTGCACGCCCCCGGTTTCTTCGAGCGCCCGCAGGATGAGGTCGCGTTCCGTTTCCGCGAGCTGCCGATCGAGATCGAGCGGGAAGGCGGAGCCGGGCGCGGAGGGGCGGCTTGCGTCCCCGCCGCCGGGCACGGCGCAGGAGGCCAGCCGTTCCGGGGTGATGGCGGTGCCGGAGGCGATGATCGTGAGCCGCTCGATGCAGTTCTCCAGTTCGCGGATGTTGCCCGGCCACGTATGGTTCTTGAGGAGCTCAAGGGCCGCCTCCGTGAACGTCACCGGGACTTTGCCCATCTCCCCGGCGGCGCGGAGGGCGAAGTGCTCGGCGAGGAGGGGGATGTCTTCCTTGCGTTCCCTGAGCGACGGCATGATGATCGGGTAGACGTTGAGCCGGTAATACAGATCGCGGCGGAACTTCCCTTTTTCAATGGCTTCGACGAGGTTTTGGTTGGTCGCGGCGATGATGCGCACGTCGACCTTTTGCGTGGTGTTGGAGCCGACGGGCTCAATGGCCTTCTCCTGGATGCAGCGCAGGATCTTCGCCTGGAGCGCCAGCGGCATGTCCCCGATTTCGTCGAGGAACAGCGTGCCGCCGTCGGCCTGTGCGAAGCGCCCCTTGCGGTTGCTGGTGGCGCCCGTGAACGCGCCTCTGGCGTGGCCGAACAGCTCGCTTTCGAGGAGCTGTTCGGGGATGGCGGCGCAGTTGATGGTTACGAGGGGGGCTTTGGCCCTCGGGCCGCCGTAGTGGATGGCCTTGGCCACGACTTCCTTGCCGGTGCCGGATTCGCCGGTGATGAGCACGTTGGCGCTGCTCGCCGAGACTTCCCTGACGTTGCGCAGCAGGGCGAGGTAGGCCGGGCTTTGCCCGACGAATTGCCCGGCCGAGGCGGTCTGGAGCTGTTCGCGCAGATCCCGGTTGTCCCGCCCGAGCGCGTAATACCGCAGCGCGCTGGCGATGGTGGCTTCGAGGGCGTCGAGTTCGAACGGCTTCACCGTGTAGTCGAACGCCCCTTCCTTGATGATCTCCACGGCCTCCTTGAGCGAGGCGTAGGCGGTCATGATCACCACGGGCAGATCCGGGTTGGCGGCCTTGACCTTTTCCATCAGCTCGCGCCCGCTCAGCCCCGGAAGCCGGAGATCGCTCAGGACGAGGTGCACTTCCCGTTCTTCGAGTACGGCCAGCGCTTCCTCGGCCGTTTCCGCCGTGACCGTGCCGTAGCCCATGTTTTCGAGGGCTACGGCCAGCACTTCCAAAAGGTTCGCTTCGTCGTCGACGATGAGGATTGTATACATGATTCCGCCGTTTGCTGGGACAGCATTGCTTGTGAAATGATATTGGGGTGTTGGGGGGAAGCGCCTTTCCCGGAAAAGCTCCTCCCTCCTCAACCCCGCCGGAACGGAACCCCTCCCTTCCCCTGAAACCGTATGGCTTTCAAAAGGAAGCCGCCTTACCTGTTCAGGCACACGGTAAATACGGTCCCTTCCCCGACCGTGCTTGAGCAGGAGATGCTGCCGCCGTGTTCTTCAATAATGGCATAGGCTTTTGACAGGCCGAGGCCAAGCCCGTTCTTTTTGGTCGAGATGAAGGGCATATGGATTGTGGACAGCAGATTCGGGGGGATGCCGCAGCCCGTGTCCTTGAGTTCGATGCGGATCTGCCCGCCTTCCGCGTACAGGCGCACGGAGAGGGTGCCGCCTTGCGGCATGGCGTCCATCGCGTTCAGCCCGAGGTTGAGCAGGACCTGCCGGATCTGGCTCCGCTCGCCGAGGACCCGGTCGTCCTCCGCCTCGTTGGAGAAGCTGTACCGGATGCCGCGCTTGTCCATTTCGGCGGAGCTCAGTTCCGCGATTTCCTGTATCAGCGGGGACAGCGGGAAATATTCGAGTTTCAGCGGCGAGGGCTTGGCGAAGGCCAGGAACTCGGAAATCAGGTTGTTGATGCGGGCCACTTCTTCAACCACGAAGCCGAGCAGCCGGACTTCCCGCGACTTGACGGCGAGGGACGCGAGCACCACTTCGGCGGAGGTCTTGATGACCACGAGGGGGTTGCGGATCTCGTGGGCGAAGCCGAGGGCTATTTCGCCGAGCATACGCGAACGCTCCTGCCGGGCGGACTTGATGCTCTCGTGCCGCATGATTTCCAGCTGCCGCGCCATGACGTTGAAACCGGCGGTCAGCTCGGCGATCTCGTCGTTCCCCCGGACGGGAAGCTGGCAGTCGAGCTTTCCGGCGGCGATGTCGCGCGCGCCCTCGTTGAGCTGGCGGAGGGGGCTTATCAGCCTGCGGGCCAGCACGTACCCGATCCCCGCCGAGAGCAGGGTCCCGAAGATGAAAAAGCCCCAGAACAGCACCGGGCTCGCCAGCCAGCCCCGGAAGGGGAGCAGGAGGGCGGAGGTGACGAACAGCGCCTGGACCTCGCCGTTTTCGCCGCGCGCCACGGCGATCAGGGAATGCGCGCCGGGGGTGTCGTCGGTCCAGTCGGGTTCGGGGATGAAGACGGTTGAGGCCCCTTTCCCGATCTCTTCCAAGGCGCTGCGCGGGATGTGGAAACGCTTGTCCGAGGCCGAAGAATAGACCTGCCGGAATGTGCCGCCCTCCGGCAGGAAGATACGCAGGATCACCGGGCCGCTGGCGCTGCTGTCCGAGTAGTCGATGCTGAACCAGCTGGCAAGCTGGAGGGTACGGACCTTGCCGTCGTCCGCCGTGAATGCCCGTTCGCTCGTGACGGCGACCCGCCGCGTACCGTCGGCCATGAGGACCCAGCTGAACAGGGCGCCGGGATACAGCGGCTCCGCGATCCGGCCTTCGGGCAGGGTGGCGTAGAGCAGCCCCCCCTCCGCGTCCCGGAGCCACAGCGCGTCGATATCCATAAAGGAAAGGGCCGCTGCTTCCCTTTTGCTGAGGGTCGTCTTGCCGTCGAAGCGGGTATCGAGGAGGCGGCTCACGGCCTTGAGGCTCTCGTTGGTTTCCTCGACGCTGTGGCGCATGTAGGTCGTGGCTTCCCCGAGCCAGCGCTCGATGTTCCTGTTCACCACCTCGGCGATGAGCGCCGTGGTGATCTTGCTCGCCACCAGCATGGGTATGACCGCCACCAGGACGAAGGCCAGCACCAGCTTGGCGACGAGCGATATCTTCAATCCGCGAAAATACTTCATAACCAGCCATGAACAGTGTATATTATTAAGGATAACCGGGGGACGGAGCCTACCGCATGTTGTGTGCCCCAGCATAGCGCAGCCGCTGGGTGGGGTCTAACACCATTTCCTGTAGTAAGCTCCATTTTTTGTAGCCCGTTTCCTTCATTTTATGTTGCTCCCTCTCGATCCCCGCGGTTTTCGCCGCCTCGCGCCTTTTTTTGCAATCATAAGGGGAGCAATGGCATTCCCCGGATTTCCGCACCGTGGCACGCTGTTTGCTTGTTTAGGGGAAACAGCCCGGAGTTTCCACATGCATACTGATCAACCCTTCACGGAGAAGCAAGACGTGTTCCAGTTGCCTGATTTCGCGGCGGGGCCGTATTCCGTCATCTGTGATTTCGACGGCACAGTCACGCCGTTCGACGTGACCGACGCGATCCTCGAACGGTTCGCCCGCCCAGCCTGGAAAACCATCGAGGACGAATGGGTGCGGGGGGCCATCTCGGCCCGCCAGTGCATGGAGCGGCAGATCCCGCTCATTGAGGCTCCGCTGGAGCGGCTGGACGCCTTTCTGGATACGGTCCCCGTCACCGGCGGGTTCGTGGAGTTCGTGCGGTACAGCCGCTCGAAAGGCATCCCCCTCGGCATCGTGAGCGACGGCATGGACTACCCCATCAAGCGCATTCTGAACAGGCACGGCCTGCGCCATGTCCCCGTGGTCGCCAACCGCATGGTCTACAGGGAAGGGGCCTACCGCCTCGAATTCCCCTACGGACGCGAAGGCTGCCCTTCCGGGGTGTGCAAGTGCGGCGTTGCCGAGGCCGTCTCGGCGGACAGCAAAACCCTGCTCATCGGAGACGGGCTTTCCGACTGCTGCCTGGCGCGCTCGGCGTCGTTCACGCTGGCCCGGCAGGGCAAGACGCTGCACCGCCGCTGTGCCGCCGAAGGGTATCCGTATTTCACCTATCTTGATTTCTTCGACATCCTTGAGGCGTTCGGCGCACCCCTGCCGAAGCCCATTGCCGCGCCCGCCGCGGCTCCGGCTGCCTAGGGCGGAGAACTTTGCATTTGGAACAGATCCCCTTTCGAAGGGGATTGTTTAAACCTGTATCCCTCCAAAGGAATCCATCTTCGGGAAAGCCGGGAACAGGGATTCAATAAACGCGAAAGTCTTTGGAAAGGGAGGGATGGGGTTTGGGGAAGGGAGGGAAAAGCTTTTCTTCAGAAAAGTTTTCCCTCCCTTCCCCAAGATCTCCGGCCCCTTCCACATTTCACCCCCAACCTGTGGAGAATGTCTTGAAGACCACGAAAGCAGACGAAAAGGCGCTTCTCGAAGCCGAATCCCGGTATTGCTCCTACGGCGACACCGTGCACTATCTGGAACCGGCGAAGCTGTTCGCGGGCTGTAACGGCTCGTTCCTGTACGATTACGAGGACAAGCCCTACCTCGACCTTCAGATGTGGTACTCCGCCGTCAACTTCGGCTATGCCAACCCGCGCCTGAACGATGCCCTGAAGCGCCAGATCGACACGCTGCCGCAGGTCGCCTCCCAGTACCTGCACAGGGAAAAGATCGAACTCGCCGCCATGCTCTGCGAATCCATCAAGGACGCGTGGGGCGAAGAGGGCCGCGTGCACTTCAACGTGGGCGGCTCGCAGGCCATTGAGGACTCCCTCAAGCTCGTGCGCAACGCCTGCGGCGGCAAGAGCCTCATGATCGCCTTCGAAGGCGGCTACCACGGGCGCACGCTCGGCGCGTCGTCCATCACCTCCTCCTACCGCTACCGCCGCCGTTACGGGCACTTCGGGGAACGCGCGCTGTTCGTGCCCTTCCCGTACTGCTTCCGCTGCCCCTACGGCAAGCGCCGCGACGACTGCGGCATGTTCTGCGCCGACCAGTTCGAGCGCCTGTTCGAAACCGAATATTACGGCGTGTGGGACCCCAAGGCCGGGGAAGCCGAATACGCCGCGTTCTATGTGGAATGCATTCAGGGCACGGGCGGCTATGTGGTCCCGCCGGACGGCTATTACCAGCGCCTCAAGAAGGTCCTTGACGAGCGCAAGATCATGCTCGTGGACGACGAAATCCAGATGGGCTTCTACCGCACCGGCAAGCTCTGGGGCCTCCAGAACTTCGGCATCACCCCGGACGTGGTGGTCTTCGGCAAGGCCATGACCAACGGCCTGAACCCCCTCGCGGGCATCTGGGCCAAGGAACGGTATATCAATCCGCAGGTGTTCCCCTGCGGCTCCACGCACTCGACCTTTGCCAGCAATCCCCTCGGCACGGCGGTGGCCCTCGAAACCATGCGTATGCTGGCGGAAGAGGACTACGAAACCCGCGTGCGCGAGATGGGCGCCTACTTCCTTGAGGGCCTGCGCGAGCTGAAGTCCCGCTACGCTATCATAGGCGACGTGGACGGCCTCGGCCTTGCCCTGCGCGCCGAAATCTGCGCAGCGGACGGCTTCACCCCCGACAAGGCCATGATGGACCGCATCGTGGACGAGGGTATCAAGGGCGACCTCATGGTCGACGGCAAGCGGTACGGCCTTGTCCTTGACGTGGGCGGCTACTATAAGAACGTGATCACCCTTGCGCCGTCGTTGCACATCACGCGCGAAGAGGTCGATCTTGCCATGCGCCTGCTGGATGAAATCCTGCGCCGCGTGACGAAAAACTGACTTTTGCCGGGCCGGGGGAAAACCCGGCCCGACGACAAGGATTTTCCCTTCTATGCAGAGCCTTGAACGACTCGGCCCCTTCTTCCCGGGGGGCCGCATCGGCTTTTTGCTGGTGCACGGCCTTGCCGGGACGCCCGCCGAAATGAAGATCCTCGGCAAGCGCCTGAACAGGTACGGCTTCACCGTCCTATGCCCGCAGCTTGCCGGGCATTGCGCCTCGGAAGAGGAGCTCGTCACCACCTGCTGGTCGGACTGGTCGCGGAGCGTCGAGGACGCCTTCGACGCGCTCTCGCGGCACATGGACGCCGTATTCGTGGGCGGGCTTTCCGCCGGGGCCGTGCTTTCGCTGCGCCACGCCCAGCGTTATCCGGGGCGGGCTCGGGGGCTGGCCCTCTATTCCACGACCCTGCGGTACGACGGCTGGACCATCCCCAAGCTGAGCTTCCTTCTGCCGCTCATCCTCAAGACGCCCTATTTCGGCAAGCGCTACCGTTTTGAGGAAGCCTTCCCCTACGGCATCATGGACGACAAGCTGCGCGGGCGCATCCTCGCGCAGATGCAGAGCGGGGACGCGGCTGCGGCGGGCTTTACGGCCACGCCCGGCGCGTCGCTGAAACAGCTCTGGGGGCTGGTGGCGGCGGTGAAACGCGATCTGCCGGGCATCAAGACGCCCACGCTCATCGTGCACGCCGGCAACGACGACATCGCCAGCGCGCGCAGCAACGCCCTGTATGTGCGCGACCACATCGGCGGGCCCACGGAACTGCTCCTGCTCGACAGAAGCTACCATATGGTCACCATCGATCAGGAGCGCAACGTGGTGGGCGACGCCACGGCGCGTTTCGCCTGGAATCTGCTTTCCGACGCGGAGCGCGAACGCCTCGCCGCCGTGGCCCGCG
>UMFB01016095.1_pt1 | contig 15217 bp, 15 predicted proteins | sample 1964921 | NCBI WGS metagenome assembly UMFB01 (sample SAMEA4836037, study PRJEB28245) | human gut metagenome | biome: gut microbiome; material: fecal sample | place: Denmark | collected 2008
ATACGAAAAAAATGAAAAGCTTGGAAAAAAGATATATATCACGGGAAAGGGACGCTGCAATGTGACCAACAGCTGCGATACAGAGGACCTGTTTTCCCATATGGTGTCCAATGGAAAATTTTTATACAGCGCCATTTACGGCTTTTCCAATTTTGACGTTATGGGACTCATGGGCGAGTGCGGCTGTCCCTTAAAAATAGAGAGAGGCAACCGGGTATTCCCGGTATCAGATAAATCATCGGATGTGATCGCGGCCCTGGAACGGCGGATGAAGCGGCTGGGAGTGTCCGTCCGCTATAATGAGGCTGTGAAAGAGGTGGTCTGCCAGGATGGCCGGTGTCTGGGCGTGGTCCTGGAAAAAGGCCGGAAAATGGTCGAAGCCGGAGCTGTGATCGTGGCCACAGGAGGCCTGTCCTACCCGGCCACCGGTTCCACCGGGGACGGCTACCGGTTTGCAGAAGCAGCGGGCCATACGGTGACGGAGCTTTCCCCGGCCCTGGTGCCCTTCACCTGCGCGGAAGAGGACGTAAAAAAGCTCCAGGGACTGTCGCTGAAAAATGTGGAGGTGACGGTGTATGACGGGAAGAAGGTCATCTGGAAGGAATTTGGGGAAATGCTGTTTACCCATTTTGGCGTCAGCGGCCCTGTGATCTTAAGCGCCAGCAGCTTTGCTGCAAAGATCATTAAAAAGCGGCCCCTGGACCTGGTCATCGACTTAAAGCCGGCGCTGACGCCGGAGCAGCTGGATGCCCGGATCCTGCGGGATTTTGATGAGGCGAAGAACAAGCGGTTTAAAAATTCCTTAAACCGGCTGTTTCCGGCAAAGCTTATCCCGGTGATGGTGGCCAGGAGCGGCATCGATCCGGAGAAGAAGGTCAATGAGGTGACAGCGAAGGAGCGTGAGCGGCTGGTGGAGGCCGCCAAATCCTTCCATGTGACCCTCACAGGTCTCAGAGGGTACAACGAGGCCATCATCACCCAGGGAGGCGTGGACGTAAAGGAGATCAATCCCGCCACCATGGAGTCTAAAAAGGCCCAGGGCCTTTATTTTGCCGGAGAAGTGCTGGATCTGGACGGCGTTACCGGAGGCTTTAACCTGCAGATCGCCTGGTCCACGGGGATGCTGGCGGGAAGAAGCGCCGGAGCGCACGTCCGGGACCGGCAGATCCGGATGATCAATGAATAAATTCCTGCAAAATGGCGGAAACTGCTTAAGAGCGGGATAAGGAGGAAGACATGTCTTTTAACGTAGCCATCGACGGTCCTGCCGGAGCTGGAAAGAGCACTGTGGCGAAGGCAGTGGCAGCAAAGAGAAATTTTATCTATGTGGATACCGGAGCCATGTACCGGACCATGGCCCTTTACTTTCTGAGAAAGGGCGTTGATAAAAACGATGAAGCGGCGGTGAATAAAGCCTGCATGGAGGTTTCCATTTCCATCGCCTATGAAAACGGCGCCCAGCAGGTGTTTTTAAACGGAGAGAACGTATCCGGCCTGATCCGTACAGAAGAGGTGGGGAACATGGCGTCAGCCACCTCAGGGTATCTTTTTGTCCGGGAAAAGCTGGTGGAGCTCCAGAAAGAAATGGCCCGGAAGTCGGATGTGGTCATGGACGGCCGGGATATCGGCACCTGCGTGCTGCCGGAGGCCGATGTAAAGGTCTATCTGACGGCCAGTTCCCTGGTGCGGGCCAGAAGGCGGTACAGGGAGCTGACAGAAAAGGGGATCACCTGCGATCTTAAGGAGATCGAGCAGGACATCCTGGACCGGGATCACCGGGATATGCACCGGGAACATTCGCCTCTGGTGCAGGCGGAGGACGCTGTTTATCTGGATTCCTCCGATATGACCCTGGACCAGGTGGTGGACGCCATCGGAAGGCTGATCGACCAGAAAATGGACGGCCAGGCGGGGGGAAGGCCATGAATGTGACCGTTGCAAAGACCGCCGGGTTCTGCTTTGGCGTAAAAAGGGCTGTGGAGAAGGTCTACGAACAGATCCAGAAGACCGATAAACCCATCTATACATACGGTCCCATCATCCACAACGAGGAAGTGGTCAAGGATCTTAAGAAAAAGGGCGTGGAGGTCATCGGCTCAGAAGAGGAGCTGGATCGCGTCCGGGACTGTGTGGTGGTCATCCGTTCCCATGGCGTAGGAAAACATATCTACGACATCCTGGAAAAGAACGGGGTGGAGATCGTGGACGCCACCTGTCCCTATGTAAAGAAGATCCACCGGGTGGTGGCCGGCCAGTGTGCAGAGGGACGCCAGGTGATCATCGTGGGAGACGAATCCCACCCCGAGGTCATTGGGATCAAGGGCTGGGGGAATCAGGACACGAAGGTCATTGAAAACGTGGAGGATTTTGAAAAACTGGGGCTTCCGGAGGGCAGCCGCCTGTGCCTGGTGGCCCAGACGACATTTAATTACAAGAAATTTCAAGATATAGTTGAAAAAATTCCTAAAACGCGTTATGATATATTTGTTTTAAATACGATTTGCAATGCGACACAGGAAAGGCAGGTAGAGGCGAAAGAGATCGCTTCTCAGGTGGACGTGATGCTGGTGATCGGAGGGAAAAACAGCTCCAATACCCAGAAGCTGTATGAGATCTGCCGGCGAGAATGTAACAAAACGTATTACATCCAGACCCTGGACGACTTAAATCCTGAATGTATAAGTTCTGCGTGCAACGTAGGTATTACAGCAGGGGCTTCAACCCCGAATAATATTATCGAGGAGGTTCATACTAATGTCAGAGTTAAGTTTTGAACAAATGTTAGAAGAATCATTAAAAACAATACGTACAGGAGAGGTTGTCACTGGTAAAGTCATCGACGTTAAAGAAGATGAGATCGTTTTGAACATCGGTTACAAATCCGACGGCATCATTACCCGCAGTGAATACACCAACGAGCCCAACGTGGACTTAAGAAATCTTGTACAGGTAGGCGACGAGATGGAGGCCAAGGTCGTTAAAGTAAACGACGGCGAGGGTCAGGTTGCACTTTCCTATAAGAGACTGGCAGCCGACAGAGGAAATAAGAGACTGGAAGAGGCCTTTGAGAACCATGAGGTCCTTACTGCAAAGGTATCCCAGGTTCTGGACGGCGGCTTAAGCGTGATCGTGGACGAGGCAAGGATCTTTATTCCTGCAAGCCTTGTATCTGACGTATACGAAAAGGATCTTTCCAAGTACGCAGACCAGGAGATCGAGTTCGTGATCACTGAGTTCAATCCCAAGAGAAGAAGAGTCATCGGCGACCGCAAGCAGCTCATCGTTGCCAAGAAGGCTGAGATGCAGAAGGCTCTGTTTGAGCGCATCGCTGTTGGCCAGAAGGTAGAAGGAACCGTTAAGAACGTGACAGATTTCGGCGCATTCATCGACTTAGGCGGCGCAGACGGCTTACTCCATATCTCCGAGATGTCCTGGGGAAGAGTTGAGAGCCCCAAGAAGGTATTCAAGGTAGGCGAGAAGGTAACAGCTCTGATCAAGGATATCAACGGTGAGAAGATCGCCCTGTCCATGAAGTTCCCGGAGACAAATCCGTGGGCAAACGCTGCTGAGAAATATGCAGCAGGCAACGTGGTAACAGGCCGTGTGGCACGTATGACAGACTTCGGCGCATTCGTTGAGCTGGAGGCAGGCGTGGACGCACTCCTTCACGTATCCCAGATCTCCAGAGAGCACGTTGCAAAACCGTCTGACGTACTTTCCATCGGTCAGGAGATCACAGCTAAGATCGTTGACTTCAACGAGGCAGACAGAAAGATCAGCCTCAGCATGAAGGCTCTGGAGACAGAGGCTCCGGCTGAAGAGGCAGCAGAGGAATAAAAACCGGCCAAATATCCGGTGCAGAATAGAAGAGGGCGTGTGAAGAACATAAGTTTTTCACGCGTCCTTTTCGGCGTCTGGTGAAGCTCTTTTGGAAGGTTCTCCTTTGCCTCGGCCCGATCCCTTGTCTTAGGCTCTCAGGCTTCGTTGCCTGGGCATAGAAGGGAGTTTTTTCCTGCTATGCCCAAAATTCCAGTGCTTTTTGGGCATACACAGAGAAAAAGGAGATATATGCCCAATCCATAGGAAAATCCAGAGAAGTCCTGGGGTTTTCCTATGATTTTTGGGCACTGTGGAAAAAACATACATTTATGCCCATTATTTTTCATGATACGGGAGGGGGGAATGGGAAGACGGAGGGGGGTCATGGGCTTCGCAGGTGGTGATGAGCTGGAGAGTCCGCAGGTGGTAAATTCCGGATGGATCACGGTCTTTCCCTGGATGGAGGCGCACTTATACTGGAAGGGGATCCGGCTGGTGAATAACGCCATGTCATGGGAGAAAAGGACAGTTTCCAGGGCCCTATAAAAACACGTAATGGATTCGTAAGAAAAATCGGTGGGATTTTTTTTATGCTCTATGGTAAGATATCTGTATCAGATCAGAAATGAATGGAGGACGAGAATATGAAACGATTACATGGAGCGGCGGTGCTTGCAGCCGCAGCAATGTTTACAGCTTCCATGGGGATTACAGGAATGGCAGATACCAGCGGAGCCGGGGAAAATGGAAGCCGGCTGGACGGGATGGTGTGCATGGACGGAAGTGTGATCTCCGCAGAGGATGGGAGACTGCATCTCAACCGCCGTGTGGAAGGCGGGATGACGGAGGTGGTAGTGAACCTTTCTGAGGACACGAAGATCCTGGATGCCGTCAACGGGTTCCCGGTCTCTGTGGAAAACTTAGACGATGGCGAGGCGGTCCGGGTCTATACGGGACCGGCCATGACCTTAAGCCTGCCGCCCATCACCAACGGGCTTCTGGTTCTGGCGGATGCTCCGGCAGACTCCGGCTTTCCTGTTTATGCAGTGGTGGAATCCCTGACCCAGGAGCCGGATAAGGCAGATGGAACAGAGGCTGCATATATCCTGGAAACTGCCGGCGGGATGAAATACACGGTTTCGGATTCCACGGTCCTGCTCCCCTATCTGACCAGAAACATGGTATTTGCAACAGACCTCAAGAAGGGGACTCCGATCCTGCTATGGACCGATGGAACGGACGGCTCCGCAGCAGAGAAGATCGTGATCTTCCAGGGAGAGGGCCAGGACGCAGGAAAGGAAAATGCGGATGGACTGGGCTTCCATGGCTGGAAGGAAGAAGCCGGGAGCTGGTACTATTATGAACAGGGCCAGAAGAAGACCGGATGGCTGTGTGAGGGAACAGACTGGTACTACCTGGACCCGGAAAGCGGCCGGATGGCCACTGGATTTGTAACTGTGGACGGAAAGACGTATTTTTTAAAGGACGACGGCCGGATGCTGACGGAGGCTGCGGAGTTCGTGCCTGATGCCAATGGTGCTTTGTCCTTAAAGAAATAGAAGAAAGAGAAGGCGCTCCTGGGAGGGGGCGTCTTTTTTCTGTCATAGAAATGTGCGGCCCATAAGGGAGGAAATGCTCCGCTGGGGACAACAGGGGGCAGGCGCTTGGCACGGAAAAAAGATTTTGTTGACATACAATATTATATGGTATATAATACTGTTACAATAATATACAGCGTATAATATTGCGGACGGTAGAATTACAAGAGAGCCGGAATGGATCAAAGCCGCGGCTCTGGAACGCAGCTGCATATTTTAGGAGGGAAGACTATGGTATTCAACACAGGAGCCGCTCTGCTGGACGGGATCGTGCTGGCAGTGGTCTCCAGAGAGGCGGAGGGGACCTACGGCTATAAGATCACCCAGGACGTGAGAAAGGCCATCGATATATCGGAGTCCACACTGTATCCGGTGCTGCGGAGACTCCAGAAGGAAAACTGCCTGGAAACGTATGATATGGCGTTTGATGGAAGAAACCGGAGATATTATAAGCTGACAGAAACGGGCCGGGCCCAGTTAAAGCTGTATAAGAGCGAATGGACCGTATATTCCGGACATATTTCCCGGATCTTTGAGGAGGCAAATGTATGAGGAAGGAAGAGTTTTTTGATAAGCTGGAATATCTGCTCCAGGACATCCCGGACCAGGACCGGGAGGACGCCCTGGCTTATTACAGGGATTACCTGGCCGAGGCCGGGAGCGGCAATGAGGAGGCGGCCATTGAGGATTTTGGGAGCCCTGAACGGGTGGCGGCCATTATCCGGGCCGACCTGGCAGGCAATTTAAACGACGGCGGCTCCTTTACAGACCGGGGTTATGAGGATGAACGGTTCCGGGATCCCGGCTACCAGGTGGCAAAGCGGCTGGATCTGCCGGAGGAGAGGGAAAATACAGCCGGCTCCGGCAGCGGACGCGGGTATGAGAAGGACGGCTGGCAGACGGGGCCGTCCCAGAGGGGCAGCGGATACCAGGACCCGTCCTATGAAACAGTCCGCGAAGAAAAGAAGCCATGGACCAGTAAGGGGCTGAAGCTGGTTTTATGGATCGTTCTGATCATCGCCGCTTTTCCTGTGATCCTTGGGATCGGGGGTGCCGGGCTGGGGGCCATAACGGGAATCGCTTCTCTGATCTTTGGGATCATTGCTGTGGTGTTCTGCCTGACAGCTGCGGCGTTTATCACCGGCGTATGCCTGCTGGTGGCCGGGATCGTTTTTCTGGTGGCGTCGCCTCTGGACAGCGGACTGATGTTCGGGATCGCCATTGCCGGGATCGGTGTGGGACTTCTGGGAGCAGTGCTCTTATACGCCATTCTGGCCATGTTCCTCCCATTTTTATGGAGAAGCATGAAAAAGGCGGGAGCATGGATTTCACGTAAATGGAAGGAGATCAGAAGGGTATGAAAAAATTCATTAAATATGGGATCATTGCCGGGGGAGCCCTGATCCTGGCCGGAGCCGGGATCACCACCGCGTCTCTTCTGCTGGGAGCGGATATGGGGGATCTGAACGGGCACATAAGAAAAAGACTTCATCATCTGGATGAGCTGGACGGGATCGTGGAGCGGGAAGTGGATCCGGAGGAGTATCTGGTCCGCGTGGACCAGGATCCTGCTCCGGAAGGCTGGGAGACGGCGCGGGCAGAGGGACAGGACCCGGAGGCCGGCCCGTCCGCGGAGCCCTTTGCCGGAGGAGAGCCCTGGCAGTCCCCGGGAACAGACGGAGGTTTTGAGGCCGGGTATCCAGAGGTCACGGATCTTAAGATCCGGCAGCAGGGCGGGAGCGTGGAGATCTTCCGGATGGATGAGATCAGCGCCCTGACCATCAAAAGCGGGAATGGAAGCCTGGAGGCCGTCAGTTTCCAGGAATACGGAATGGATTCGGTCCTTGCCCTGCGGGCCGGAGACGGGGAGGATTACCAGATCTTTATTCCCGGCTCCTGGGTGCTGGATGAATTTGAGGCAGAGATCCTGGAAGGGACTCTGGAGGGAAACGGCGTCCGCGTTCTGGAGGCGGAGCTGTCTGTGAGAGAGGGAAACGCAGTCTTTACCCAGGAGGACGGGCGGAGCGCGGATCTGGAGTGCATGGGCAGCGGATCCATCCTTTGGGCAATGGAGTCTGAACGGTATATGGAGATCGATGCCGAGTGCCGGACCGGTTCCATTACCATTTCGATTCCGGAAACCATGGATCCAGGCGGGATCGGATATGACATTGAATGTGAAAACGGGACGGTGGAATTCCCGGGCTTTACAGTGGAAGGAAATCAGAAGAAAGAGGCGGCCGGAAGTCTGTCGGTCATGGATCTGGAGGCTGGATCGGGAACCATTTCTGTACAGCATACAGCGGCCCCGTAAACAGGAGCCAGATAAAAGGAGAGAGGAACATGGATGTGAGGCGGTTGTATAAGTCGGATACAGATAAGATGATCTGCGGAGTCTGCGGCGGCATCGGTGAATTCCTGAATGTGGATCCAACGCTGGTGCGGCTTTTATGGGCGATCCTGACCTTCACCGGGCCGGGGCTCATTGCCTATATCATCGCAGCGATCATTATTCCCGGCCGTCCGGATTAAAAAACGGCTGGAACATATATGGGGACCGGGGCAGAGCCATGCCGTCCGGTCCCTGTTTTTTTCAGCGGCCGCAGAGAACGTTTCCGGGGCAGGGCTTTTTCTGGCCTGCGCCGCGTTCTGAAAAGGATATGTGCCTGGCCTTCCGGGAGGCATACGGGTCCGGAAGGCTTCTGTATAAGCTTCCCGTTTCTGGGAATACTTTTCTAAGAAAAAGGAAAAGAGGTGAACCAGAAGCCATGGGAAAAAAGAAACAGGAGCCGGTGGATCCCAACAATCTGAAGCCGGAGGACGTGCTGAAGTTCGAGATCGCGGCAGAGCTTGGTCTGGCGGATAAGGTGGTGGCCGGAGGGTGGAGATGCCTGACTGCCAAGGAAAGCGGCCGGATCGGAGGCCTGATCACGAGAAAAAAACGGGAGATGGCCGGACAAAAAGGAAAAAACCAGACGTTGAAAGATGAAAAGAAAGATCCTATAATAGAGGCAGAACGACACAGGATGGAGGAAACAAGGTGAAGATCGCTCTGATCTGCTTTACAGAAAATGGGTTTCAGATGGAAAAGCGGCTGGTAAAGCTCCTGGAGGCAGAGGGCCATGGTCCCTGTCCCTGGGTTTCGGGGAGGTACGCCATGCAGGCAGCCTCCTTGGATCATGAGATCAGCTTTTCCCCGGTGAAGGAGGGCGGGCTTTCTGCCTGGGCCGGAGAACGGTTTGGAGACTCGGACGGCCTTATTTTTATCGGAGCCTGCGGCATTGCTGTCAGGGCCATTGCTCCGTATATCCGGGATAAAAAAACGGATCCGGCGGTTCTGGCAGCCGATGAGAAGGGACGGTTTGTGATCCCCCTGCTGTCGGGCCATCTGGGCGGGGCCAATGAGCTGGCGGAGCGTCTGGCGGCGGGGCTCGCAAAAAGCGGGATCCCGGCCCAGGCAGTGCTCACGACGGCCACGGATGTGAACCGGCGGTTTGCGGTGGATGTGTTTGCAAAGGAGCATGGCCTGGTCCTGGACCAGATGAAGCTGGCAAAGGAGATCTCGGCGGCGGTCCTGGCCGGGGAGCCAGTGGGACTGTTTTCAGACTTCCCATTTCCCGGACCGGTCCCGGAGGGGCTTTATAAGGACCGGATCTGCCCGCAAAACATCCGGATCACCGTATGGAAGAAGGATCGGAAAGGCCCGGAGGAGCCGGGACCTTTAAGACTGGTGCCCAGGTGTGTGGTCCTGGGGACCGGGTGTAAACGGGGGGCCTCCATGGAGCAGATCTGGTCTGTGGCGGAGGAGGCCATGGAAAGAGAGGGGCTGGATCCCTCAGCCGTCTGCGGCCTGGCCAGCATCGACTTAAAAAGCGGGGAGCCGGGGCTGTGCAGTCTTGCTGAAAAGCTGGGGGTCCCGTTTTTTACGTACACAGGAGAGGAACTGGCCGCCGTACCCGGGGCGTTTACGGAGTCAGAGTTCGTGAGACAGGTCACGGGCGTGGGAAGCGTCTGTGAGCGGGCGGCCGTGGCCGCATGCCGGGAGGCATCGGAGGATACCCGGCTCCTGATGAAAAAATACGCCCGGGATGGAGTGACCGTGGCGGCGGCATGTTTTATACCGGAATTATTTAAGGGATCGGAGAGATGACAATATGATAAAGGTTGTGACCGGAGCCGGGGCCAGCGGGAAATCGTCCTTTGCGGAGTCCCTTCTGGAACAGTCGGAGGCGAAAAGGAAGATCTACGCTGCCACCATGATCGTATGGGACGACGAATGCCGGGCACGGGTGAAAAAACACAGACAGATGCGGGAAAAAAAGGGATTTGAGACAGCGGAGCGTCCGGTGGACCTGGGAGAGCTTTTTGTACCGGAGGACGGGGTAGTGTTGGTGGAATGTATGTCCAATCTGGCAGCCAACGAGATGTACCGGGAGGATGTGGGAATGGAAAGCTGTGCGGAGCTCCGGGCGGCCCAGGCCGGAGAGCGGATCTTAAGAGGGCTCCGCCTGCTTGCAGAGGCGGCCCGGGATCTGGTGGTGGTGACCAATGAGGTCTTTGGGGATATAAAGCTTACAGAAGAGGAAACGGCAGCGTACCAGCGGCTCATGGGAAGACTGAACCGGGAGCTGTTTTCCATAGCCGGAGAGGTCTGGGAGGTGGTCTGCGGGATCCCGGTGCAGCTTAAAGGAAGGAACAGACCGTCCCCGGACGGCAGTCAGAATAAAAAGGGAGAAGAGAGTTTACATATGAAATTTATCACAGGCGGCGCATTCCAGGGAAAAAGGGACTTTGCAGAGCAGCTCCTGGCCCGGGAGGACGTTTTGGAGTATGAAACGGCGGACGGAGCCGCGGATCCGTTTGAGGCTGCGTACAGCCGGAAGCTGGTGGTGAACGTCCAGGACTATGTGCGCCGGTTTGCGGGCCTTGAGGACGGAGAAGCCAGAGAACGGCTGCAGGAATTCCTGGACCGGCTTATAAAGGAGAATCCCGGAGCTGTGGCGGTCATGGATGAGATCGGCTGCGGGATCGTGCCTGTGGGCCGGGAGGAGCGGCTGTGGAGGGACCTGGCCGGAGAGGCGGCTCAGACCCTGGCAGCCTGTTCCAGGGACGTATACCGGGTCACAGGCGGCCTGGCCCAGGTACTGAAGGGCGGTGAGCGGTAAATGGAACAGGGAAGCCAGTGGGAAAAGGCGTACACCCATGGCGGGGATGTGTACAGGAACGAAAAAATACGGATGGATTTTTCCATTAACATCAATCCACTGGGAATGCCGGATTTTATCAAACAGGCGGCCATGGACGGGGTGGAGGAAAGCGCCCGCTATCCGGACAGCCGGTGCAGGAGGCTCCGGAGGCTGGCAGCCGGATTTTACGGCGTGCAGGAGGAAACCCTTGTGTTTGGAAACGGGGCTGCGGAGCTGATCTTCGGGATCGTCCGGGCCGTATCTCCCAGGCGGGCTGTTTTGACGGCTCCGTCGTTTACAGAGTATGAAGCGGCTCTTTCATCTGTGGGGGCGGAGGTCCTGTTTTTTCCATTGAAGGAGGAGGAGGATTTTTCTCTTCCGGCAGACCGGTATCTGGATTTTTTAAAGAGCGCCAGGCCGGATATGATCTTTTTGTGCAATCCGGCCAATCCGACCGGAAGGCTGACGCCGGGAGAGGAGATCCGCCGGATCCTGGAGTTCTGCACCGTTCAGGGGATCCTTGCAGTGGTGGACGAGTGCTTCCTGGACCTGGCGGAGGAGGATGAGAGGGATTCGGTACTGGATCTGGTGCGGGCAGGAGAAAAAAAAGTTTTTTTGCTGAAAGCATTTACAAAATCCTTTGCCATGGCAGGACTCCGCCTGGGGTACGGATTCCTGGCAGACGGAGAGCTGCGGCTTAAGATGCAGAGCCAGAGCCAGCCCTGGAACGTGTCCATACCGGCCCAGGAGGCCGGATGCGCGGCCTTTGGAGCAGAGCGGGAGCCCTACCTCCGGGAAGCCCGGAAGCTCATAAGCCGGGAGCGGGAATATTTAAGGGAAGGCCTGCAAAGGCTGGGCTTTTATGTATTTCCCTCGGAGGCCAATTTCCTTTTATTTAAGAGGACAGACAGAGGGGACGGGGGAGAGCTTTATGAGTCCCTTTTATCCCGTGGGATCCTGATCCGCAGATGCGGCGATTACCAGGGACTTTCCGGGGATCATTATCGGATCTGTGTGAAAAAAGGGGAAGAAAACAGGGCTTTTCTGGAGAATTTGGGAGAAATATATAAGAAGAGGTAATAAAAGAATCAAAAAAATAGTATAAATCCCCTGTTGCACAAAAGATACAAAACTGATATACTCTATGAAATAGCTAAAAGGAACAGATAAATTCCAGCGAAACTTAAGAAAGAGAGGGAACCTTAGAATGGGTAAGATCATTGGAGAAGGCATTACATTTGACGATGTGCTGCTGGTGCCGGCATATTCAGAAGTAATTCCCAATCAGGTTGACGTATCCACGTACCTGACTAAGAAAGTCAAACTGAACATTCCTTTTATGAGTGCAGGAATGGATACGGTCACAGAACACCGCATGGCCATTGCAATGGCAAGACAGGGCGGTATCGGGATCATTCACAAAAACATGTCAATCGAAGCGCAGGCCGAAGAGGTTGACAAGGTTAAGCGTTCAGAGAACGGAGTAATCACAGACCCATTTTATTTATCCCCGGAACATACATTAAAGGATGCGGACGAGCTGATGGGAAAATTCCGGATCTCCGGCGTTCCGATCACAGAGGGTAAAAGATTAGTCGGCATCATCACCAACCGCGACCTGAAATTTGAAGAGGATTTTTCCAAGAAGATCAAGGAATGCATGACCTCTGAAAACCTGGTCACAGCCAAAGAGGGAATCACCATGATGGAGGCCAAGAAGATCCTTGCCAAAGCAAGGGTGGAGAAGCTGCCCATCGTGGACGATGACTTTAATTTAAAGGGACTTATCACCATTAAGGATATTGAGAAGCAGATCAAATACCCCAATTCCGCTAAGGATGCACACGGAAGACTGCTCTGCGGCGCTGCCGTGGGAATCACCGCCAACGTGCTGGAGCGCGTGGAGGCCCTTGTGAACGCCAAGGTGGACGTGATCGTATTAGACTCTGCCCATGGTCATTCTGCCAACGTGATCCGCTGCGTGAAGATGATCAAGGAGAAATTCCCGGAGGTACAGGTGATCGCCGGAAACGTGGCCACAGGCGCTGCCACAAAGGCTCTGATCGAGGCCGGTGTGGACGCTGTCAAGGTCGGGATCGGGCCTGGTTCCATCTGTACCACCCGTGTGGTTGCCGGTATCGGCGTTCCCCAGGTATCTGCCGTTATGGACTGCTATGAGGTTGCAAGGGAATACGGGATCCCGATCATCGCAGATGGCGGCATCAAGTACTCCGGAGATGTGACAAAGGCTCTGGCTGCCGGCGGAAGCGTCTGCATGATGGGAAGTATGTTCGCAGGCTGTGACGAGAGCCCGGGAACCTTCGAGCTTTACCAGGGAAGAAAATATAAGGTATACCGCGGAATGGGCTCCATTGCCGCCATGGAAAACGGCAGCAAGGACCGCTACTTCCAGTCCGACGCCAAAAAGCTGGTGCCGGAGGGCGTGGAAGGCCGTGTGGCCTACAAGGGCTATGTGGAGGATACGGTGTTCCAGATGTTAGGCGGCTTAAGAGCCGGTATGGGCTACTGCGGCGCCCACAACATCAAGGAGCTCCAGGAGAACAGCCAGTTTGTGAAGATTTCGGCTGCTGCCCTCCGTGAGAGCCATCCCCATGATATCCACATCACAAAAGAAGCTCCCAATTACAGCATCGACGGCTGATCGGGAAGCGCTGGATCTTCGATATAAAAACGGTTACAGAGAGCATGGCACGGAAGCTGCCGTGCTCTCTTTTTATAGCGCAGAAACCGCCTCTTGCTTTCCTCCGGCCCTTCGTGTAAAATGGAGGGCGTGCGCGGTCTGCGCGGATCTTTTATATAAGAGGAATATTGAACAAGGAGTTTTCAGATGAGTATATTAAACGTAGAGCACTTAAGCCATGGCTTCGGAGACCGGGCCATTTTTACGGATGTGTCGTTCCGGCTTTTAAAGGGCGAGCACATCGGCCTCATCGGGGCCAACGGAGAGGGGAAATCCACCTTCATGAGCATCATCACCGATAAGTTGATGCCGGATGAAGGAAAGGTGGAGTGGGCGAAAAACGTCCGTGTGGGATATCTGGACCAGCATACGGTCCTGGAAAAGGGAATGACCATCCGGGAGGTGTTAAAGAGCGCCTTTTCCTTCTTATTTGAGATGGAAGAAAAGATGAACCAGATCTGCGACCATATGGGAGATGCTTCCGGGGAGGAGATGAATTCCATGATGGAGGAGCTGGGGACCATCCAGGACCTTCTGATGGCCCATGACTTTTATATCATCGACTCCAAGGTGGAGGAGATCGGCCGGGCCTTTGGCCTGGATGAGATCGGACTGGATAAGGACGTGGACGAGCTGTCCGGAGGCCAGAGGACCAAGGTGCTCCTGGGAAAGCTGCTTTTGGAGAAGCCGGACATCCTTCTTCTGGACGAGCCCACCAACTACCTGGACGCCCAGCATATCGAATGGCTGAAGCGGTATCTCCAGGAGTATGAAAATGCCTTTATCCTGATCTCCCACGACATTCCATTTTTAAACAGCGTGGTAAATCTGATCTATCATATGGAAAACCAGAAGCTGGACCGGTATGTGGGCGATTATGATAAATTCTTAGAGGTGTATGAGATGAAGAAGAGCCAGCTGGAGGCCGCCTATAAGCGGCAGCAGCAGGAGATCGCCGAGCTCCAGGACTTTGTGGCCAGAAACAAGGCGCGGGTGTCCACCCGGAATATGGCCATGTCCAGACAGAAAAAGCTGGATAAGATGGAGGTCATCGAGCTGGTAAAGGAAAAGCCCAAGCCAGAATTCCATTTCTTAAATGCCAGGGCAGCAGGAAAGATCATTTTTGAGACAAAGGACCTGGTCATCGGCTACGACGAGCCCTTGTCAAAGCCCCTGGATTTTTCTATGGAACGGGGCGAAAAGATCGCAGTCATCGGAGCCAACGGAATCGGAAAGACCACCTTCTTAAAGAGTATCCTGGGACTGATCCCGGCTCTTTCCGGCTCTGTGGAGCTGGGGGATTATCTGTCCATCGGATATTTTGAGCAGGAGATGGCTCCGGGAAATACCACCACCTGCATTGAGGAGATCTGGAAGGAGTTCCCCTCCTACACCCAGTATGAGGTACGGTCGGCTCTGGCAAAATGCGGCCTTACCACAAAAAATATTGAAAGCCAGGTGCGTGTGCTTTCCGGCGGAGAGCAGGCCAAGGTGCGTCTCTGCAAGCTCATCAACCGGGAGACCAACATCCTTCTTCTGGACGAGCCCACCAACCATCTGGACGTGGACGCCAAAGAGGAATTAAAGCGTGCTTTAAAGGAATATAAGGGAGCTGTGCTCCTGATCTGCCATGAGCCGGAGTTTTACGATGGACTGGTATCAAAGGTCTGGAACCTGGGCGAATATTCCTTAAAGATTTAGGAGCAGGGCCATGACACATATACTTCTGGCAGTGATCTATCTGGCGTTCATAAGCCTGGGCCTTCCCGATTCTCTTCTGGGCGCCGCCTGGCCGTCTATGTACGGGGAGCTTGGGGTCCCGGTCTCCCGTGCCGGAATGGTCTCCATGATCATCTGCTTTGGGACAATCGTATCCAGCCTCCAGAGCAGCCGGCTCACCAGCCGGTTCGGCC
>UMFB01044570.1_pt1 | contig 15009 bp, 9 predicted proteins | sample 1964921 | NCBI WGS metagenome assembly UMFB01 (sample SAMEA4836037, study PRJEB28245) | human gut metagenome | biome: gut microbiome; material: fecal sample | place: Denmark | collected 2008
ACAACCGTAAGTCATAAAACAAATTCACCTCTGTGTCCTCCATGTCCTCTGTGGTGAAAAGAATCAAAACTGTACGGAAATGAACTAATTTCAGTTCAAATTCAAACAAAGAGACAACGAATAATAGTCAATAACTACTAACTATCTGTTATTCTCTGCTTATTCTGCTGGGCAAACTCTGTAGGAGTGACTCCAAATTGTTTCTGAAATACTTTGGCGAAGTAAGAAGGTGACTGAAATCCTACCCTGTCACAAATTTCATTGATGCGCAGTTCTCCCTCCTGCAACAATTCCGCAGCATGTTTTAGCCGGATGATACGGATAAAATCGAGTGAAGAAAGGTCGGTCAATGCCTTAATTTTACGGTGAAGGCTGGAGCGGGACATATTCATAGCAGCAGCTAATGCTTCCACATTATAGTTGGCATCGGAAAGATTCTCACGCACTTTGGCTATCAATTGAGACATCAGTTGCTCGTCCGCCCGTGACATGGCATCCCCTTGCGGAGTGCAGGCGCCGTAAGTGATCTGATTAATAAACATCTCATGCGTACGGTGGGATTCGCGCTCACGCGCCAGTTCCGCCAATAATTGCTGTTCACGTATCTTCTGCACTTCACGGCGGCGATAAGCACGAAGGGTCAGTACAAAACTACCGGATACAACAATAATATAGATAAGGTACGCCCACACTGTACGCCACCAGGGTGGAAGAATACGTACCGACAAAGTGGCTTCTTCCTGATTCCAGACACCATCATTATTACTGCCACGCACACGAAACAGATAATCTCCCGGCGGAAGCTGGGCATAAGACGCAGTATGTGCAGCAGACGTATAGTTCCAGTCGTTGTCTATACCTTCCATTTTATAAGCATAACGGTTTGCGCCCGGCGATGTATAACTTAAAGCAACGAAATCAAAGCCGACATTAGAACGGTAAGGCAATTGCACGCCATCTGCCGGGAAAGGAGTTTCACGTCCTTGTACATACATTCCGGTGATGTAGACCGGAGGGACAAATGTGTTCCGGCGGACAATCTGCGGATTAAAAGAGACAAGTCCGTTGATGGTCCCCATCCAGATAGTCCCATCAGAGGCAGCCAAAGCCGATTTATAATTAAACTGATTATCAGGCAGCCCATCGTTTCGGGTAAAGATTTGCAGGCTGTCTGTTTCCGGATGAAGGCAAACCAGTCCACGGTCTGTTCCGAACCAGATGCGATGTTGTGCGTCTTCCACCACTTTATAGGTCACGTTGTCCGGAAGACCGTTCGCTTTAGTGTATGTCCGGAACCTGCCCGTTTCGGGGTTAAAACACAATAACCCTCCCCGATCCGTAGAAAACCAGAGAAGACCTTTGCTATCCTCCGAAATGCCTGTCACTTCATTCGTTCCGATAGAAGTGCTGTCTCCCGGTACACATTGATACTTGACCATCTGATCCGTCTGCGGATTATACCGGAATATGCCATTACCCATTGTTGCGACCCATATATTGCCGGATTTATCTTCGAGGATGTCACGCATATAAGCATAACCGAATTGTTCCATCTTCTCAAAAGTCCGCCCTTTGTCGGCCGAACGGAAGATGTTCCAACCATCGCCCAGCCAGATGACTCCCCCACGGTCACGATAAAGGGCAAACACCGAACCTTCACTGATGCCGAGTTGTGCGGGATAGAATGTATGAACCTGCCCTCGAAAAATGTTTGTGGTAGAAATGGCAGAGGAGGCAACAGAAACAGGAGATACAGTAGTAGAAGAAGAAGTCAAAGATGAAAAAGTCGAAGAAGAAATGGAAGAAGAAGCGGAAGAGGCTGTCCCCGGAATTATCAGATCAATACCTCCTTTAAAGTAACCCGCCCCGACTAAATCATCCGAAGCAAACAAGCTCAATACATTCTGACGGTCCGGTGATTCGGGAACTTTTACGAAAGTCTGCGCCTTTGGATTCCAATAACAAACCCCGCCATCCTGCGTACTAATCCACACTGTCCCGTCTTTTCCTTCCGCCAATTCACTGATGCGACGTCCGCAGACCGTACCGGGCGCCCCCGGAAGATAAACAGAAAAGTCGAGTGAGCGTACAGGCAGATAACTGGCTCCTCCAAATTGCGTACAGATCCAAGTTCCTCCTTCACGATCGCGATAAATCTTATCCACGATAGCATCACCAAGCCCATACTTTCCTCCGGCATCGGCAGGGATATGTTGCACACTATTCTGTTTCTCATTAATCACATAAACACCATTTTGAGTTCCCACCCATAATTCGTCTCCAAAGCAAACTGCGTAACGAATAATCTTTCGATGCACTTCCGGCGCAGGGAACACGCTCACCTCCCCTGTCTTCTTATTGAACCGTTTCAATTCCTCTTCATGCACGCCGACAATCAGTTCATCGCCATAATCACACAGAGTAAATATGAAATCTCCTTTAAGCGCCTCTGTGGCATACGCCACAAACTTATCCTGTTCCGGGCTATAACGGTAGATTCCCGCTCCGTACGTACCGACCCAAATCGCACCGTCTTTATCCACACAGATGGATTGCGGAAAGTCCTTACTTTTATCTTTACCAGGACAAGGAATGTAGCGGAACAGCTTCCCCGTCTCCACCTGATAGCGGAAAACTCCCTGATTGGGCGCATTCACCCATATATTTCCCGAATGGTCTGCCAGTATATCCTCAATCCAATTGTATCTGATTTGTTCTCCGCTCTCTGTACGGGCATCAAAAAAAGAAAACTTCCCGGTGGCAAGTTCTTGAATATAGACACCATCGTCCGTGCCTATCCACAACTGCCGGTGATTATCTTCAAAAAGAGCGGATATGACCTGATTGCCATGTTGCAAAGTCTCGTCATAGCAATTATACAGTTTCATCGACACTCCGTCGTAACGGTTAAGTCCATTGCGGGTACCCAACCAGATAAAACCGTAACTATCTTGAATAATGGACTTGACATGACTGTTCGAAAGACCGCTTTCACCATCTACACGGATAAAGTTATACTGCCCCGTCGCGGCAAAGTCCGGAAGGAAGAAACAAACAGAAAGAAGAAAAAGCAGCAAATTCCTTTTCATACACAGATATTAGATAGCGACAAATATAGTTTTTTTTACGCTAAATGCATAGGAAGGATGAAACATTTGTTGCAAGGATGGCAATAAATGTCGCACCACAAGGGCGCTATCATACATTTGAAACATCTCTTGCACATCTTGACAAAAGAGAGTATAGCCACCTGTTTCTCCTCCCCCTATCTTTGCCTTCGTCAAAATGACACAACCGACGTGAACTTCCAAAATCTTAAAATGAATACAAGTAATGAAAAAAGTAACCTTTAGTTGCCTTGCTCTAGCAACCCTGTTGCAACTGATTCCCTCCAACGGGAATGCAGCGAACATTCAGGATCAAAAGAAAAAGACGAACCGAACCGAAATGAAGCAGGACACAATTCCTGCCAATCTCTCAAAAGAACCTGCCAACCCTTCTAAAAAAGAAGCAGAAGAAGGCGAACGCAATGTGATGCTGAATGCTTCCGATGCCAACAAACCCCGCGAAATTCAAATCGGGCTTCCCAGCGAGGACGTTAATGTATATGAGAATGGGCTTCCCGCCGTCTATTCCTCGGCCGTTCACAAGCTCGCCGCCCATTGGCGCAGCGACAGCAGCCTGGGAGAAGTAGGACTTTTATCTCCTTCCGAGTCGGCCATCACCACCGGTAACATCGCTTACTCCGTCAACTCCTTCAGCAAACTGGGACAAAAAGATTTTCAAGGTATCTTCAACTACCGGACCAATCATTTCGGAATGCAGAACTTCGATTTCAATGTTTCAGGAGCCATCAACGACCATTGGCTCTACACCGCAAGCATCTATCAGAACTTCGATCCGGGAAGTTTCGACCTCAAATTTGCAAACTATACAGACCGCACCGAGATCTATCATGCCGGCCTGACCCGCCTCTTCAACAACGGACGGGGCAAAATATCCCTGCTCTACAAACATTCCCGCAGTGAGAACCCGGGCAGTTATGCCAATGCCGCTCCTTTTATCTATGTCGGCGACGGCTCGGTGAAAGAGATAGACGGCTTCAAACTGGGAACGAATTCGTATGTCCCGCAAAACGGTTCTTTTGAATACATGGACGTGAGAGACGGGAAAATGAAAACATGGAATTTAGGCGACGGCTCGGAAAACCGTGCCAATGAAATAGCATTGATTGCCGATTATCGTTTCCAAAACGACCTGCTGTGGAAATTCAACCTGAAATATATGGATGCCCCACGCGCCAACTATGTAGATTTCGGAGGCAGTACCATCAGCGAAGTAACTGCCGACGCTGGTTTTACGTTATCCAACGGCCATCCGTATGAAGGACTGGCAGAAGGCCGCCGTACCTGGTTGCACGTAGGTAAAGTGAAAAACTTCCTGATTACTTCCGAACTAAACAAGACTTTCGGCAACCATGATTTGCGCCTGGGATTGAACGAATGGTATTATCATCTTGACTACCACTCCTCTTCTCTGCAATGGATGGCTACCGTAGAGAACTATCCACAACTACTCACTTCCACCGCAACAAGTTCCCTGGACCCCACACTGACCAGTCAACACGTGCAGACATACGGCTACAACGAGCTTAGCCCCGAATATACAATGGGATATGAAAACAAACTCGCCCTCTACCTTACAGACAACTGGCAGGTAACTCCCAAATTCAATATCTATTATGGCGGACGCCTCGAATATTACCGGATGAGTGCCGACCAGATATCCGCTTCCCGTTTCTCGAACTTCCACATCGGTGACTTTACCACTTACCAAAAAGAGAAAGAAACAGGAAATATCATCGCCACCCCGCGCAGTGTTCATCCTGCCAAAGTAGTAAAAGACAAACTGAACTACGCCGCCACACTCCGCGCCACTTACAACGTAACCGGACAATTCGGGCTGACTGCCGACGGAACAGTAGCCACCCGCTTCCCCCGTATCAACGAATACGCCGGAACAGGTCCTACGGAAGAACAATACAAACGGGTCACCATACCGTTGATTCGTGGCGGTCTGTTCTACAAAAAACCTTGGATCAACCTCACCTCTATGGTGACCTATATCTCTAAATCCAATAACATCGACCAGCAAAACCTCACGAAACCGGGAACGGAAGAAGGAAAGACCGTATTGCTTATCTATAATATCAAAACACTGGGATGGACTACCTCTGCCGAGATCGACCCGTTCAAAGGTTTCCATCTACACGCCCTGTTCACGTATCAGAAGCCTGTTTACAAGAACTATAACGCAAGTGTCACTTTCAACGATGGCTCGGAGATGTCTGTCAATGCCAACGGAATGATCGTAAAAGAGATCCCGCAGATACTTGTCGAACTCGACCCAAGCTATAACATCACGAAAGACTTACGCCTCTGGCTTAGTTTCCGCTATTTCGGCAAGACGTACGCCAATCTTCAGGAAGCGCTCTACTTCAACGGTCGCTGGGAAACGTTCGGAGGAATCAACTGGAACGTAAACAAACACCTGTCTCTGGGGGCAACAGTCATCAACTTCCTGAATCAGAAAGGAGCCAGCGGAACCATCAACGGTTCGGAACTGATTACGAAAGAAGAAGCTGCCCAGTACGCCGGAAATTATATGAGTGGAAATTATTTACGCCCATTCACCGTAGAATTTAGCGCAAGCATCAAATTCTAGTTCATACCAAACGAATTATAATTATCTTTGTGGCATTATATGCCCACAAACTAACTAATACCTAATTAATTATTAAAAAACCATGAAGAAACTTTTCGTATTACTTACGGCATTGTTTACCCTGGCACAAGTGAACGCCCAGGAAAAGAACGTTATCCGCATCGCAACGGACAACACAGACTTAATTCTCCAAGTAGCTCCCAACGGACGACTTTATCAGGCTTATCTGGGCGATAAGTTGCTGAACGAGAAAGACATCAACAACTTTTCTCCATACGTGAAAGGTGGCAGTGACGGCAGCGTATCCACCCGTGGATGGGAAGTATATCCGGGCTCCGGCGCCGAGGATTATTTTGAACCGGCTGTAGCAATCACGCACAATGATGGAAACCCGAGCACGATTCTCCGTTATGTATCTTCCGAGCAAAAAGCAGTGGCAGGCGGCACGGAGACAGTCATCCAACTGAAAGACGATCAGTACCCGGTGGAAGTCACGCTGCATTACATCGCTTATCCGAAAGAAAACGTCATCAAGACCTGGAGTGAAATCAAACATGCTGAAAAGAAACCTGTCACCATCTGGCGTTATGCTTCGACCATGCTTTATTTCTCGGGAAACGAGTATTATCTGACTGAATTCAGCAGCGACTGGGCTAAAGAAGCACAAATGAGCACGCAACCTCTATTGTTCGGCAAAAAGGTGATCGACACCAAACTGGGAAGCCGTGCCGCCATGCATACCCACCCGTTCTTCGAACTTGGTTTTGAACAACCGGCACAGGAAACACAAGGACGTGCCATGCTAGGGACTATCGGATGGACAGGCAACTTCCAGTTTACCTTTGAAGTGGACAACGTAGGCAACCTCCGCGTCATCCCCGCCATTAACCCGTACGCATCTGATTATGAACTAAAACCGAACGAAGTATTTACCACTCCCGAATTCATCTTTACTTTCAGCAACAACGGTACGGGCGAAGCCAGCCGCAACCTCCACGCATGGGCACGCAACCACCAACTGAAAGACGGACAAGGCGACCGCATGACTTTATTGAATAACTGGGAAAATACGTACTTCAAATTCGATGAGAAACTGCTTGCCGAACTGATGAAAGAAGCCAAACATCTGGGTGTAGATATGTTCTTGTTGGATGATGGCTGGTTCGGCAACAAGCATCCTCGCAACAGCGACAATGCCGGACTGGGTGACTGGGAAGTGATGAAATCCAAACTGCCGGGCGGTATTCCCGCACTCGTGAAATCGGCCAAAGAAGCCGGAGTAAAATTCGGTATCTGGATCGAACCGGAGATGATAAACCCCAAAAGTGAATTGTTCGAGAAGCATCCTGACTGGGCTATCACACTGCCCAATCGCGAAACATACTATTACCGTAACCAACTGGTGCTCGATCTTAGCAATCCGAAAGTACAGGATTTTGTGTTTGGCGTAGTGGATAACATCCTGACAGCGAACCCGGAAGTGGCTTTCTTTAAATGGGACTGCAACTCTCCCATCACAAATATTTATTCTCCCTATTTGAAGAATAAACAAGGACAACTTTATATCGACCATGTACGTGGTATATATAATGTATTGGAACGTATCAAAGACAAATATCCGAACGTACCGATGATGCTTTGCTCCGGCGGTGGCGCCCGTTGCGACTACGAAGCATTGAAATACTTCACAGAATTCTGGTGCAGTGACAATACAGACCCGATAGAGCGCCTGTTTATCCAATGGGGATTCTCACAAATCTTCCCTGCAAAAGCAATGGACGCACACGTAACCAGCTGGAACAAGAAGACAAGCGTGAAATTCCGTACCGATGTAGCAAGTATGTGTAAACTGGGCTTCGACCTCGGACTGAAAGAGCTGAATGCGGACGAACAGACTTTTTGCCAAAACGCAGTTGCCAACTGGACGCGTCTGAAGAAAGTGATTCTGGATGGTGACCAGTACAGACTGGTTTCTCCATACGATGGTAATCACATGTCTGTCATGTACGCCGCACCGAATAAGAACAAAGCAGTGCTTTATACCTACGATATCCACCCACGTTTCGGTGAGAAGCTGCTCCCGGTTAAACTTCAGGGATTGGATGCGAAGAAAATGTATAAGGTGAAAGAAATCAACCTGATGCCGAACTCTAAATCGAATCTTGCTGCTAATGAGAAGACTTATTCAGGAGATTATCTGATGAAAGTAGGAATCAATGCTTTCACTACCAATCAGGCTTTCAGCCGTGTGATTGAGCTGACTGCCGAATAATATTCACCACAGAAGTACGGAGGACACAGTGTTTTATACCATTGATACTAAACAAAGTATATGCGCTGCGTCTTCCGTGTTCTCTGTAGTAAAAAAACAATAATCAATTAATCCTCTTCAATCTTTACGGCTGTGCCGTTAGCAGTCACCATCAGCATACTGCCACTACCTCCAACTGTCTCATAATCCAAATCAACACCTATCACGGCATTAGCTCCCATTTGAGCTGCTTGTGCCTCTATTTCCTTCAACGCTGTATCTTTTGCCATACGCAGCACTTCTTCATAAGAACCGGAACGACCACCCACAATATCCCGAATACTTGCAAACAAGTCGCGGAATACATTGGCACCTATGATTGTCTCTCCGGAAACTATTCCATAATATTTCACTATTCGTTTTCCCTCAATGATGGGAGTGGTTGTCATCAGCATAGTTTTTTCTTTATTAGTTATCTGTAAGTTATATGTATTTAGTTAGACGCAACTCCCCCTAAAAAAGTTGCAGCTACACCGTAATTTCTTACGATATAGCTGCGATTAATGTTAAAGAGAGAGAATTTATATAATATGAGCATGGTCTCACGACCCTCCTAATATTCAATGAACATTTTGTTTCTTTACCTATTAGACGCACAAAAGTGCAAATCACTGCACTTGAAGGCATCTTTTTTTAGTTAAAGAATAAAAAAAGCCGCCATCCCACAGGAATAGCGGCTTATATTGTTAGAACATCTTGCTGACGCGTTCAATTCCCGCCACCAATGTATCTATTTCCGATTTCGTATTGTACATGGCAAACGAAGCCCGTACAGTTCCTTCTATACCAAGACGTTGCATGAGAGGTTGTGCACAATGATGTCCCGTCCTCACGGCAATACCCAAACGATCCAACAACGTTCCGAGGTCGAAATGATGAATATCTCCTACCAGGAAGGAGATGACTGCTCCCCGTTCGGCTGCTTCACCGAATATACGCATCTGGGGAATCTCTTTCAACCGTTGCAAAGCGTAAGTTGTCAGTTCATGCTCATGGGCGGCTATCTGCTCAATGCCATGTCCGTTCACGTAATCAAGGGCTTTTGCCAGTCCGGTAGTTCCGATATAGTCGGGCGTACCGGCTTCAAACTTGAAAGGAAGTTCGTTGAAAGTGGTCTTCTCAAAAGAGACATGCTGAATCATCTCTCCTCCTCCCTGATAAGGCGGAAGGCGGTCTAACCACTCTTCTTTTCCATAAAGCACTCCGACACCTGTCGGACCGTATATTTTATGGGCAGAGAACACCAGAAAATCAGCATCCAACTCCTGTACGTCCACTTTCATGTGAGGGATAGACTGTGCAGCGTCTATCAGGCAAGGTACGCCGTGCGCATGAGCCGTTGCAATCATTTCTTTCACCGGATTCACCGTACCCAGCACATTCGAAACATGAACCACGCTGACTATTTTCGTTCGTTCGGAAAATAGTTTTTCGTATTCATCCAGCAAGAGTTCGCCTTTGTCATTCATTGGAATCACTTTGATGGCAATTCCCTTTCGGGCAGCCAACAGTTGCCAGGGAACGATGTTACTGTGATGTTCCATTACGGAAAGAATCACTTCATCCCCCTCTTCCATAAATTCGTCGCCAAAACTGGAAACAAGCAGGTTGATGCTTTCCGTCGTTCCGCGGGTGAAGACAACTTCGTTCGTGCTACGGGCGTTGATAAACTGACGCACCGTTTCACGGGAAGCCTCATGCAATTCCGTAGCTTGTTGCGAAAGATAATGCACACCGCGATGCACATTGGCATTAACGGAATAATATTCATCCACCAACGCATCAACCACCAGACGGGGTTTCTGCGTTGTCGCACCGTTGTCGAAATAAACCAAAGGTTTACCGTAAACCGTACGGCTCAATATCGGAAAATCCTCACGTATCTTTTGAATATCCACGTTTATTAATTATTAGTGGTTACTTACAAATGGCACAGCCCTGACATCTATTCAGCTCGCCACGGAAACGTTTCTCTACCAACAGATGCAGGCGGTCTTTCAGTGCCTCCAAACGAATGGTATCAATCACTTCATTGACAAATGCGAACATCAATAACAAACGAGCTTCTTTCTCTGCAATACCTCGTGAACGCATATAGAATAATGCACCCTCATCCAACTGGCCTACCGTTGCTCCATGCGAACATTTCACATCATCCGCGTAAATCTCCAATTGAGGTTGTGTGTACATTCTCGCATCACGCGTAGCACAAAGATTCCGGTTAGTTTGCTGAGAGTTCGTATGTTGCGCATCGGGACGCACCAATACCAATCCGGCAAACGCGCCTACCGACTGATCGTCGAGTACGTACTTGAACAGCTCATTGCTGGTGCAGTTCGGTACGGCATGGTCGATGCTTGTATGATTGTCTACGTGCTGGTTCTTATCGGCAATTGCCATGCCACAGAGGTTTATCTCGGCTCCTTCTCCTGCCAACAATACTTCAGTGGTGTTGCGGGTAGTACCATTATGCAAGGTCATTCCATTCAACAATACATTGCTGTTTGCCTCCTGCTTTACATACAGGTTACTGATACGAACGGTGCTTGTATGTGTTTCTTCCAGTTCATACATATCGAATACCGTGTTCTCACCTGCAAATACTTCAATCACCTGTGTTGCCAGAAAGTTCACGTTATCCATTGCATGGTCACAAATCAGCAGACGGGCTTGCGCGCCATCCTCCAGGATGATTAGTACACGGCGGTTCACCATGAAGTTGACATCTGCACGCAGGATATTTACCAGCTGAATCGGTTTTTCTACCACTACATTCTTCGGCACATAAAATACAACGCCGTCTTGCGCAAAAGCTGTATTGAAAGCAGTCACCCCATCTTTGGAAGTATCTGCCAACTGACCGTAATACTTCTTCACCAATTCCGGATGCTGTCCGGCCACTTCTTTCAAGCTGCCGAAAATCACACCTTCCGGCAGATTGACTTTAGGAAGTGCTCTATTATAAAATGCGTCATTTACCACAAAATACAGGGCGGTACTCATATTCGGCACATCGCACTTAAACACTTCATACGGATTGACCGGAATAGCCAGACGATTCAAGTTTAAACCATAATCCGGTTCAAAATACTTGCTCACATCCGTATATTTGTACTTCTCCATCTTACGGGTCGGAAATCCGAGCCGCTCAAAATCGGCAAATGCAGCTGCACGAGGCGCATTCAGCACTTCGGTGCTATGCTTGCAGATCATTGCTTCCGTCTGTGAGAAGAGGTCTATATATTGTTGTTCAACTATCATAACTTATTATTTGTTATTCTCCTACTTCTTTCTTGATCCAATCATATCCTTTTTCTTCCAGTTCCAGTGCAAGTTCCGGTCCGGCAGTTTTTACGATACGACCTTTATAAAGGACATGTACAATATCAGGTTTGATATAATCAAGCAAACGTTGGTAGTGAGTAATAACGATTGTGCTTGTTTCAGGAGTTTTCAGTTTGTTCACTCCTTCTGCAACAATACGGAGCGCATCAATATCCAAACCGGAGTCCGTTTCATCAAGAATGCTCAACCGCGGTTCCAACATGGCCATCTGGAAAATCTCGTTCCGTTTCTTTTCACCACCCGAAAAGCCTTCATTCACCGAACGGTTAGCCAACTTATTATCCAGCTCTACCACCGCACGTTTCTCACGCATCAGTTTCAGAAACTCACTGGCTGTCAGCGCAGGCAAACCTTTATATTTGCGTTGCTCATTCACAGCAGCACGCATAAAGTTGACCATGCTCACACCCGGAATCTCTACCGGATACTGGAAACTAAGAAAGATTCCTTCATGGCTACGATCTTCAGGACTCAACTCCAACAGGTTCTTTCCATAAAACGTGACCGAACCTTTTGTTACCTCAAAAGCCGGATTTCCCACCAATACGGAAGAAAGCGTACTTTTACCGGAACCATTCGGCCCCATAATAGCGTGCACCTCACCGGGATTCACCGTCAGGTTAATACCCTTCAATATCTCTTTGCCATTAATGCTGGCATGCAGGTCTTTTATTTCTAACATGATTATATGTACTATTTTTCCATTTACTATTTACTATTAAAAACCTATACTACCGACAATTTACCTCCTACAAGCGCGCAGCCAAATAGTAAATCGTAAATTGCCAACTAGTAACTCACCCCACGCTTCCTTCCAATGAGATAGTAAGCAGCTTCTGTGCTTCTACCGCAAATTCCATCGGAAGTTTATTCAATACTTCTTTTGCATATCCGTTCACAATAAGTCCGATCGCATCTTCTGTCGGAATACCGCGCTGGTTGCAATAGAATATCTGGTCTTCACTGATCTTGCTCGTTGTGGCTTCATGTTCCACCACTGCCGTTTCATTGTGAATATCCATATAAGGGAAAGTATGCGCACCGCATTTATCTCCCAACAACAGAGAGTCACACTGGCTATAATTGCGGGCATTATCCGCTTTTTCGGCCACACGTACCAACCCACGATAGGAGTTCTCACTATGTCCGGCGGAGATACCTTTACTTACAATCGTACTGCGGGTGTTCTTGCCCAGATGAATCATTTTCGTTCCGGTATCAGCCTGCTGATAGTTGTTCGTTACAGCTACGGAATAGAATTCAGCGGTCGAGTTATCGCCTGTCAGAATACAGGAAGGGTATTTCCAAGTGATTGCCGAACCGGTTTCCACTTGTGTCCAGGATAATTTACTATCCACTCCCTTGCAGTTACCGCGTTTAGTCACAAAGTTGTATACACCGCCCTTACCTTCAGCATCGCCCGGATACCAGTTCTGAACAGTACTATATTTTACCTCTGCGCGGTCGTGCACGATTATCTCAACGATAGCGGCATGCAACTGATTTTCATCCCGCATCGGCGCTGTACATCCTTCCAGATAAGAAACGTATGAATCGTCGTCCGCCACAATCAGCGTACGTTCAAACTGCCCCGTGTTACGGGCATTGATACGGAAATAGGTGGAAAGTTCCATCGGACAACGTACCCCTTTCGGAATATACACGAAAGAGCCGTCAGAAAAGACAGCGGAGTTCAACGCCGCAAAGAAATTATCCCGGTAACCTACCACCGAGCCCATATATTTCTTCACCAAATCGGGATGTTCCCGCACGGCTTCACTGAACGAGCAGAAGATAATTCCTTTCTCCATCAGCGTTTCCTTGAAGGTAGTCTTTACGGAAACGGAGTCCATAACGGCATCCACCGCCATTCCGCTAAGAGCCATCTGTTCCTCCAAAGGAATACCCAGTTTATTAAACGTCTTTATCAATTCGGGATCGACTTCCTCCATGCTCTTCGGTCCTTCTTTCTTCTTCGTCGGATCGGCATAATAAGAAATCGCCTGATAGTCAATTTCAGGGATACGGAGATGTGCCCAAGTCGGCATCTCCAGCGTCAGCCAGTGGCGATACGCTTTCAGGCGAAACTCCAGCAACCACTCCGGTTCGTCTTTTTTCGATGAAATCAGACGAATGACATCTTCATTAAGTCCACGCTCAATGATGTCTGTATGCACCTCTGTGGTGAAGCCGTATTTATATTTCTCCTCCGCAAATTTCCGGACAAACTCATTATCAGTCTTCTTTTCGAGTTCGTCTTTCTGATTGGGTTTCATTTTATTGGGTTCTTCTTGTTGCATCTTTATTCTCTAATATATATTGTTGCGTCATATTCTTCGCAGCAGGGAAAAAGATCCCCGCAAACGTTTCCATCGGATAATATAACAAAGATTCTTCCTTTTTTGTTGCACTAATTAACTTATTATCGCTGTCCACAAACTCTATCGCACCGATCACTACACTCGTTAACAACAGAAACTTAAGTGCTCCCAGCCCACTCCCTAACCAGCGGTTCAGCCAGTTCAGCGAAATTGCCTGCATTGCTTTTGTCAATAACGAAGCTATCAGTACAAAGATCAACGGCACGGCAATCCAAATCATGATAAAAGCCAACACCTGCGCAACTGTCATCGAATCCGTCACTGTCGGGCAAAGTTTCTCCGCCAAAGAGGCATACAAAGCTTTCGCCGCCAACAGCCCGACTATTAACCCCAAAATAGAAGCCAACTGGCGGATAAAGCCTTTTACAAAGCCTACCACCGCTCCGGCGCCTATTACAATAAAGATAATGATATCAATCGTTGCCACGTTGTGATTTATGATTTGTGATTTATGATTTATGTTTCTATGATTATGATCTGTGATTTATATTTCTGTCAGGTGATAAAACAATAAAGTGGTAAGGTGGTGTCCCATATAAAATAGTACCACATTACCACCCATCTATTGTTGCAACCATTACTTCGCGAATGGCCTTATACCCTTATAATTCATAAATCATAACTCATAAATCATAAAGTCTGTTTCACTTCTATTTCTTCGAATGTCTCGATCATATCGCCTACCTTCATGTCGTTGCAGTTCACCAGACTGATACCACACTCGAAGTTTGTACCTACTTCCTTCACATCGTCCTTGAAGCGTTTCAACGCGTTGATGTTTCCGGTAAAGATGACGATACCATCGCGGATCAAACGAGCCTTGTCGCTTCGTTTCACCTTTCCGGTCTTCACCATTGCACCGGCTACCAAACCCACCTTCGTGATGTTGAATACTTCGCGGATTTCGATAGTTGCCGTGATTTGTTCCTTCAATTCCGGAGCCAACATACCTTCCATAGCAGCCTTCACCTCTTCGATTGCATCGTAGATGACAGAGTACTTACGGATGTCGACACCTTCCTGTTCAGCCATCTTAGCGGCAGCACCCGAAGGACGTACCTGGAATCCGACGATAATCGCATCCGAAGCGGCAGCCAGAGAAACATCCGACTCGGAAATTGCTCCCACACCCTTATGGATGACATTTACCTGGATTTGTTCCGTAGACAACTTGATTAACGAGTCGCTCAATGCCTCAACAGAACCGTCCACGTCACCCTTAACGATGATGTTCAATTCCTGGAAGTT
>UMFB01010631.1_pt1 | contig 14875 bp, 10 predicted proteins | sample 1964921 | NCBI WGS metagenome assembly UMFB01 (sample SAMEA4836037, study PRJEB28245) | human gut metagenome | biome: gut microbiome; material: fecal sample | place: Denmark | collected 2008
TTCCGGGTGGTGCGGGCCCTGGAGAACCAGGGCCTGCGCACAGCCTACTCCTTTTCCAGCGGGGCGGAGATCATTGCCCGCATCCGGGCGGCGGTGACCAACGACAACCGCTGGCTCTCCCCGGAGGCCGCGCTGGAGCGGGCGGAGGCCACGGTGCCGGCGGAGCAGTATCGGGGGTGGTTCGACCGTCTTAACCCCGAGACCCGGGCCCAGATGGAGGAGAGCTGGGGCCCCGCCCCGGGCACCGTGATGGTGTCCGGGGGCCAGATCGTCATCCCCGGTATCCGAAACGGCAGCCTCTTTGTGGGGGTGCAGCCCATGCGCTCGGCGCCGGAGCGGGCGGAGGAGCTCTACCACAGCACCGACAGCACCCCGCCCCACTCCTACCTGGCCTTTTACCGCTGGGTGGACGAGGTGTTCGGGGCGGACGTGGTGCTCCACGTGGGCACCCACGGCACCCTGGAGTGGCTACCGGGCAAGGAGATCGGCCTGTCCTCCGGCTGCTTCGGCGACATCTGCATCGGCGGGATGCCCCACCTCTACATTTACAACATCAGCATCCTGGGGGAGGGGATGCAGGCCAAGCGCCGCTCCTACGCCTGCATACTCGACCACCTGATCCCCTCCATGGACGACGCGGACACCTACGGCGGCCTCACCGATCTGGACGAGGCCATCGACGGCTACTATCACGCCCGCCAGGCCCGGCCTGCCCAGGTGCCCGCACTGCTGGAGCGGATCTTCACCTTGGCGGAGGAGCTGGAGGTGACTGCCGACCTCCAGATGGAGCGGGCGGATCTGGAGGCCGAGCCGGAGGATGGGGTGGCCCGCCTCCACCGCTGGATGAGCCGCATCAAGACCTCCCTGGTGCGGGACGGCCTGCACATCTACGGCCAGCCCCCAGAGGGGGAGCGCTTCGACCACCTGGCCCGAGCCCTGGTGCGGGTGCCAAACGGCGCCGTGCCCGCCCTGGAGGACAGCATACTGCTGGCCCAGGGGTGGGCGCCCGAGGAGCTGCGGGCCGCGCCGGAGCGGCTCTACCCCGACGGGCGCACCGCCCTGCGCATTGTGGACGGGGCGATTGCGACGGCCCGGCGGCTCTTTGCCCGCCTGTCGGCGGAGGGCTACCGGCCGGAGGCTGCGGCGGAGCTCCTGGCGGAGGAGGGCTTTCCGGGGGACACCACCCCGCTGGCGCGGGTGCTGGACTTTGTCTGCACCCAGGCGGCGCCCCGGCTGCGCCAAACCACGGACGAGCTGGATCTGCTGCTGGCGGGGGTGGAGGGGCGCTTTGTCCCGCCCTTGCCCGGAGGCAGTCCCTCCCGGGGGAATGCCCACATCCTGCCCACGGGCCGGAACTTTTACGCCATCGACCCCGCCGCCGTACCCAGCCGGGCGGCATGGACGGTGGGACAGGCGCTGGCGGAGCAGGCGGTCGACGCCTACCGGGCCCAGAAGGGGGAACCCTGGCCGGAGAGTGTAGCGATCGTGGTCTACTCCGACGAGTGCATGAAAACCAACGGAGAGGACATCGCAGAGGTGTTCGCCCTGATGGGGGTGCGCCCCCGCTATCTGGGCCAGACGGACAAGGTGGTGGGGGTGGAGCCCATCCCCCTGGCGGAGCTGGGCCGCCCCCGCATCGACGCGGTGCTGCGCATCAGCGGCCTGTTCCGGGACACCTTCCCCAACGTGGTGGAGCTGGTGGAGCGGGCGGTGCTGGCCGTGGCCGGCCTGGATGAGCCCCCGGAGCAGAACTTTGTCAAAAAGCACACCGACCAGGAGCGGAAGCGGCTGGTGGCCGAGGGCCTGAGCGAAAATGAGGCGTTGGAGCAAGCATCCCTGCGGGTGTTCGGCTGCCCACCCGGCACCTACGGCGCAGGGGTGAGCAAGGCCATCCACAGCCAGAACTGGGAGAGCTGGAGGGATCTGAGCCAGGTCTACACCCTCTGGAGCGCCCACGGGTACAGCAGCCGCTTCCACGGCCAGGCCATGCCGGAGCTGTTCCGCAGCCAGCTGTCCTCCGTGGGGATGACCATCAAGAACGAGTCGTCGGTGGAGATCGACATGCTGGACAGCGACGATTTTTACAGCTATCATGGCGGCCTGATCGCCTGCGTCCGGGACTGCAGCGGGCAGAGGCCCGTCTCCGTGGCGGGCCTCACCGCCGACCCCGCCCGACCGGAGACCGCCCGTGTAGAGACCGAGCTGGCCCGGGTCATGCGCAGCCGCATCCTCAATCCCAAGTGGCTGGAGGGCCTGAAGCGCCACGGCTACAAGGGCGCCCAGGAGCTGTCCACCACCTTTGACACCTTTTTTGGCTGGGACGCGGCGGCGGAGGTGGCCTCTAACTGGATGTACGACGCCATGGCGCGGCAGTTCCTCCTGGACGAGGAGACCCGCCGGTGGATGGAGCAGGTCAACGACGCGGCGGTGCTCCAGATGAGCGAACGCTTCCTGGAGGCCCACCAGCGGGGTATGTGGCAGGCGGGTGAGGAGGAGCTGCGGGCCATCCGGCGCATCTACATGGACATGGAGGGCGTGATGGAGGACGGCTTTCAATGAAGGGCGGGCTGGACACCCTGGTGCTGCGCCTCACCAACCGCTGTAATCTGGCCTGCGGCTACTGCTACGCCGGGAGCGGGCCGGCGGGTGAGGATCTCTCCCCCGAGCGGGCGGCAGAGGCCGTGGCTCTGGCCTGCCCGCCGGGGGGAGCCCTGCGCATCCAGTTCACTGGCGGGGAGCCCCTGCTGCGTTGGGACACGGCGGCGAAGGTGCTGGACTTCGGCCGGGCCTCCGGACGGAGGTTCCACGCCGCCATCCAGACCAACGGCACGCTGCTCACACCGGCGCTCTGCCGGGAGCTGAGGGCCCGGCGGGTGGCCGTGGGGGTGAGCCTGGACGGGGTGGGCCCGGACAACGCCGCCCGCCGCACCCCGGAGGGGGAGCCCTCCTTCCAGGCGACGGCCCGCGGGCTCCAGACCCTGGCGGCGGCCGGCATGGCGGCCAACCTGACCGCGGTGGTGTCGGCGGGCAGTGTGCGCGGCCTGGACCGTCTGCTGGACTTCGCCCTGTGGTGCGGCAACGTCCACGGTGTGGGCCTGGATCTGGTGCGGCCCCAGGGCCGGGGCGCGGGGGCGGGGCTGTCCCCCTCCCCCCACGCGCTGGCCGAGGGTTTGAACCGCCTGCTGGCCCGTCACGATCAGCTGGCCCGGCTGGGCCGCCCGGTGCGGCTCAAGGAGCTGGAGCGCCTGCGCCTGCTGCTGCGCACGGGCTGCAGACGGGACTGCTACTGCAACGCCCAGACCGGGCGCTCCCTGGCGGTGACGCCGGACGGCCGTCTGTGGCCCTGCTCCGCCCTGGCCGGGGCGGAGGGGTGCCTCCTGGGGACGCTGGGCGCGGAGACGGCCCTGCCGCAGAGTCCCTGCCCCGGGCTGGAACCGCCGGAGGAATGCGCCCGCTGTCCCGCCTTCGGCCTGTGCGGCGGGGGCTGTCCTGCCGCCCGGCGGGCCGGGCCCTCCCCCCTGGACTGCCAGATGCACCGGAGGATGCTGGAGCACGCCTGCCGGCTGGAGGGGAAATTGGAGTGGTGGAATACGTGGAAAACCGCGTTTCCAGATAGAGAAGAACCAGATGACAAGGAGGAATCGCAATGATACACCATCTGAATCGGGCGGCCGGGCTGTGCCTGACCGCCGCCCTGCTGCTCACAGCGGCGGGCTGCGGCCAGCAGACTGTGCCGGAGAGTCCCAGCCCGTCCCCCGTGGTGGAGACCGCTGCGGCAGACAAGAACGACCTGACCGTGGTGCGCAGCATGGAGCTCCAGTATGCCAACAACTTCGCGGTGGACTACTGTGCCAATGGCTGTAAGATCATCACCGACGGCGCGGGACAGAAGTTCCTGTGGGTGCCCGAGGGGGGAGAGGTGCCGGACGACACGGGGGACATGACCGTTCTCCAGGCCCCGCTGACCAAGCTGGGCTGTTTCTCCACCACCCACGCCACCCTGTTTCACGCCATCGGGGCGCTGGACAAGGTGAGTCTGGTGACCACCGACAAGGATAAATGGCATATTGAGCAGATTGCGCAGCAGATTGAGGACGGCACCACCACCTATGTGGGCAAGAACTCCGCCCCCGACTATGAGCTCATCAGCGCCGCCGCGCCCCAGATCATCCTGATCTCCGCCAACACCATGCACGGCAGCGACGAGGTGCTGGCCAAGCTGGACGAGCTGAGCATCCCCTACATCGCCGACAGCCAGCACCTGGAGAACCACCCCCTGGGCCGCGTGGAGTGGGTCAAGCTGGTGGGCGCCCTGCTTGACATGGAGGAGGAGGCCGACGCCTACTTCGACGAAGAGGTGCAGCGGGTGAATGCCGTGGCCGAGAGCGTGGCCGGGGAGAGCGAGCACCCCACCATCCTCCAGACCTATATCTTCAAGGGTACCGTCTACGTGCGCAACGGCGGCGACTATGTCAACAAGATGCTGGAGCTGGCCGGCGGCACATATCCCTTTGCGGAGCTGGAGCCCGGCCAGGGCGGCAACACCAAGATGACCGTGGAGGAGTTCTATCAGGGGGCGGTGGACGCCGAGATCCTGATCTATGACAATACCAGCGACGTCAGCGTGTCCACCGTGGCAGACATTCTGGCCAACGGGGACTATCTGGCGGATATGAAGGCCATCCAGGAGGGCAACGTCTGGGGCATCCAGAAGAACTACTGGCAGTCTGCCGACGACGTGGCCACCATGATCGAGGACATTGCCACCATTATCTACCACCCCGAGGACGCGGATCAGCTCCACTACTTCTATAAGCTGCCCGCCGAATAAGCCGCGGAGCCCGGCAGGGGAACGCACGGAAAAGGAGAGAGGCCTATGAGACAACACACGAGAAACGCCGTGGGATTTGTTGTGCTGGCAATACTGATGGCCGCCCTGTTTTACTGGAACATCAATACCGGCTCGGTGCATCTGAGCCTGGAGCGCATGCTCACCCTCCTCCGCTGGGGCAACGACGGCACCACGGAGGGCAATATCCTCTGGAAAATCCGCCTGTCCCGCCTGCTGGGGGCTGCCCTGCTGGGCGGGGCGCTGTCCATCGCGGGCTTCCTGCTCCAGACCTTTTTCAAAAACCCCATCGCCGGCCCCTTTGTGCTGGGCATCTCCTCCGGCTCCCGCCTGTTTGTGGGCTTCTTCCTCCTGGCGGCCACCCCCATTGTGACGGGGGGCTTCTCCCCCTACGTCATCTTCCTGGCGGCCTTCGCCGGGGCACTGGCGGCCATGGCTCTGGTGCTGGCCGTGTCCAGCCGGGTGCAGAACCTAGCCATGCTGCTGGTCATCGGCATGATGATCGGCTACATCTGCGACGCGGGCACCGACTTCATGATCACCTTCGCCGAGAGCAGCCAGCTCCAGAATTTCACCATCTGGACGATGGGCAGCTTCTCCGGCATGACCTGGGCCACCCTGGGGGCCTCCGCCCTGATCACCATCCCCACGGTGGTGCTGGTGTTTCTCCTGTCCAAGCCCCTGGGGGCCTATCTGCTGGGTGAGAACTACGCCAAGAGCATGGGGGTCAACGTCAAGGGCTTCCGTGTGGCCCTGATCCTCCTGTCCAGCATCCTGTCGGCCTGCGTCACCGCCTTTGCCGGCCCCATCTCCTTTGTGGGCATCGCCGTGCCCCACATCACCCGCCTGATCTTCCGCACCTCCCGGCCCATGGTGCTCATACCGGCCACCTTCCTCACGGGAAGCGTGTTCTGCCTGGCCTGCGACCTCATCGCCCGCACGGCCTTTTCCCCCACGGAGCTCACCATCAGCACCGTCACCTCAGTGCTGGGCGCCCCCGTGGTGATCTGGCTGATGATCAAGCGCAGGAGGAATGGCTGATGTATTTTGAGACCCAGAAGCTGTCGGTGGGCTACCATCGCCGGCCCCTCATCGAGGACATCGATATCGGCATCTGGCAGGGGGGCATTCTCTGCCTGATCGGCCCCAATGGCTCCGGCAAATCCACCATCCTGCGCAGCATCACCCGCCATCTGACAAAGCTGGGCGGCGTGGTGGCCATCGGCGGCCGGGATTTGGACGGCATGAGCGACAAGGAGCTGGCCCGCCACGTGTCGGTGGTGCTCACCGACCGCATCGAGCCGGAGCTCATGACCTGCTGGGAGGTGGTGGCCGCCGGGCGCTACCCCTACACAAACCACTTCGGAAAGCTCTCCAGGGAGGATCAGCGCATCGTGGAGGACTCCATGGCCCGGGTCAACGCTCTGGAGCTGCGGGAGCAGCGGTTTACCGAACTCAGCGACGGCCAGAAGCAGCGGGTGCTGCTGGCCCGGGCCCTGTGCCAGCAGCCGGAGGTGATCGTCCTGGACGAGCCCACCAGCTATCTGGACATCCGCCACAAGATCGAGCTGCTGGACATCCTCCGGGAGATGACCGCCAGCCGGGGGCTGTCCGTGGTGCTCTCCCTCCACGAGGTGGATCTGGCCACCAAGCTGGCCGACGTGGTGGTGCTGGTAAAGGATAACGCCATCTTCCGCTGCGGCGCGCCGGAGGACGTACTGGATGACGACACCATCCGCCAGCTCTACGATATCCACGACGGCAGCTTCAACCTGCTGCTGGGCAGCGTGGAGCTGTGCGGCGCGGCAGGGGAGCCGCGGGTATTCGTGGTGCCCGGAGAAGGCAGAGGGGCCCCCTGCTTCCGGGCCCTGCAAAAGAGGGGGCTCCCCTTTGCCGCCGGGATCCTCCAGCGGTGTGACGTGGACTGGGCGGTGGCGGAGACCCTGGCCGCCCGCCGGTATGAGGCGGAGAGCTTTTCCCCTCCCGCGCCGGACACCCTGCGCGCCGCGGTGGCGGCGGCCTGTTCGTCCGCCTGTGTGGTGGACAGCGGGGCCGCCATCGGCCCCTACAACCGGGAGAATCTGGAGCTGCTGCGGGCGGCGGCCGGGGCGGGGGTGCCGGTGCTCACCCTGCGGAGGGAGCGGCTGGAGAGCCTGGAGGCCGCCCGGCCATTTGACACCGTCCGGGCCCTGATGGACGAGGCCGCCCGCCTGGCGGCCGGAAAGGGGGGAGGGGTGTGTCCCTCGTCTGGCGCTGCCTCAGGCGCTATCGCTGGTACTGTCTGACGGCCCTCCTGTTTGTCCTGCTGGAGGCCAACTGTGAACTGCTGCTGCCTACCCTGATGGCGCGGATGATCGACGAGGGGGTGCGCACGGGGGAACTGGGCCGCGTCCTGGAGCTGGGGGGCTGGATGGCGGTGGCGGCCCTGGCGGGCATCCTGTGCGTGCTGGTGCGCAACTTCTGCTCCGGCACGGCCTCCCAGCGGTTTGGGGCCGAGCTCCGCCGAACGCTGTTTGCCAAATGCCTCCGCCTGACCGAGGGGGGCGTGGATCAGCTCGGGAGCGGCGCCCTGGTCACGCGGATGTCCAGCGACTGTGACCAGCTCTCCAGATCGGTGAACTCCGCCCTGCGCATTGGTGTCAAGGCCCCCGCCCTGTGCGTGGGCAGCGTGGTCTATGCCATGGGGCTGGACATGGGGCTGAGCTGGATTGTGCTGGCGGTGGTGCTGGGGGTGACGGCCCTCATCACGGCCTATCTGGCGGAGAGCGGCCGGCGCTTCCGCCGGGTGCGGGAGGCCATGGACCGGGTCAACACCACCGTGGAGGAATTTCTGCGCGGCATCCGCCTGATCCGGGCCCTGGGGCGGGAGGAGTGGGAAAACCGCCGCTTTCAGGCGTCCAACGGAGAGCTGGAGGAGTCCGGCATCCGGCTTCAGCTCCTGTCGGCCTGGTTCGCCCCCCTGGTCACCCTCACTGTCAACCTGGGCATCGCGGCGGTGCTGTGGGCGGCGGGGTGCGGCGGGGCAGAGGCGGGCACGGTGTCCGCCCTCGTCACCTATATGACCCAGATGCTCACCTCCCTGATGACTCTCATTGACGTGTTCAAGCTGCTCATCCGGGCCAGAACCTCCGTCCGGCGGGTGGAGGAGGTGCTGGCTCTCCCGGAGGAGGGAACCCTGGAGGGGCCGGAGGAGACAGGCGTGGAGGAGCCGGTGCTGGAGCTGCGCCATGTGACCTTCGCCTACCCCGGGGGAAGCGGCGTGCCCGCCCTGCAGGACATCTCCTTCACACTGCGGCGGGGGGAGCGGCTGGCGGTGGTGGGTCCCACCGGCGCGGGCAAGACCACCCTGGCCTGGCTGTGCGCCCGGCTCTATGAGCCCCAGAAGGGAGAGCTGTACCTGGGCGGGCGGCCCATGAGCCGCCTTCCCCTGGGGCGGGTGCGGCGGCAGGTGGTGGTGGCCGCCCAGCGGAGCGCCCTCTTTTCCGGCACCATCCGGGAAAATCTGTCCATGGGTGACCGGGGCGCGGGGGAGGCACAGCTCTGTGCCGCCCTGGAGACTGCTCAGGCCGCCGACTTCGTGGCGGAGGCCGGCGGCCTGGACGCCGTGCTAGTTCAGGGGGGCGTCAACCTCTCCGGGGGACAGCGGCAGCGGCTCTCTCTGGCCCGGGCTCTAGTGCGGGGAGGCGCGGTGCTGGTGCTGGATGACTGTACCAGCGCCCTGGACCCGGCCACTGAGCGGAGGGTGCTGGATGGATTGGAGCGGCGGCCGGGGCAGGCGGTGCTCCACATCACTCAGAAGGTGCGCGCGGCCCGCACGGCAGATCGGATCCTGGTGCTGGAGGAGGGGCGGCAGGTGGGTCTGGGCACTCACCGGAGCCTGCTGGACACCTGCCCCACCTACCGGGAAATCTGGGCCTCTCAGGCCCCGGAAGAGGAGGGAGAAGATGGCACACGGTGAAGCGTCCGGCGGCCCTGTGCTGCCTCCCCAGCGGCGGAGCCTCCAGCAGCGCTTCGGCCCCCACGCCAGGGCCAGGGACGGGCGGGGCACCGTGCGGCGGCTCCTGGCCCTCTACGCCCGCTGGGGCAGGGAGCTGCTGCTGGTGGTGTGCCTTACCCTGCTCTCCACCGGGGCGGCCCTGGCGGTACCCTATCTGCTGGGACGGGCGGTGGACTGCTTTCTGCCTTGGGGCGGCGTGGAGCGTGCCGCTCTGTCAGTGCTGCTGCCCACTCTGGCAGGGGCCGCGGCGGCACAGTGGCTCGGCAACTGGGGCCGACGCCGCTGGATGGAGATCCTCTCCCAGCGGATGGTGGCCCGCATCCGGAGGGAGTGCTTTGCCAAGCTGGGGCGGCTGCCCCTGTCCTACTTTGACCGCCACCCCCATGGGGATACCATGAACCGCCTGGTCAGCGATGCCGACAACGTCAGCACCGTGGCGGCTGAGACGGTGACTCAGCTCCTGTCCAGCCTGCTGATGGTGGCGGGGGCGTTGGCCATCATGGCGGCCCTCAGCCCGCTGCTCACTCTGACGGCCCTGGCAACTGTGCCGGTGATCGCCCTGTGCACCCGCCTGATCTCCCGGCGGAGCAGGACGCTCTACCGCCGGCAGGCCGATGAGCTGGGCCGCCTGAGCGGCCTGGTGCAGGAGTCCCTCTCCAACAGCCGCACGGTGAAGCTCTACCACCAGCAGGAAGAGCTGTTGGCGCGGTTTGACCAGATGAACGGGGCGCTGTGCGCCACATCGGTGAAGGCGCAGATCTGCGCCGGCCTGCTCAGCCCGCTGGTGAACATGGTCAACAACCTGGGCTTTGCCCTGATCGCCTGCGCCGGGGGCGTGCTGGCCCTCCGCGGCGCGGTGAGCGTTGGGCTGGTGGTCAGCTTCCTGGGCTACTCCCGGCAGTTGGGGCGGCCCCTGAACAGCATTGCCGCCCTCTTTTCCAGCATTCAGCAGGCCGTCGCTGGGGCCGAGCGGCTCTTTGAGATTTTGGACGAGCCGGAGCTGCCCCCCGATGTCCCGGGTGCAGTCTCACCCCGGACGGTGCGGGGAGAGGTGTCCTTTGCGGATGTGTCCTTCTCCTATGAGCCGGACAGGCCGGTGCTGGAGCATGTGAGCTTCCGCGTCAGGGCAGGGGAGGTGGCCGCATTTGTGGGGGAGACCGGCGCGGGCAAGACCACCCTGGTCAACCTGCTGATCCGGGCCTATGAGCCGACGGCGGGGGAGATCCGGCTGGACGGCGTGCCCCTCGGTCGGTACAGCCGGGAAGGACTGAGCCGGTGCTTCTCCGTGGTGCTCCAGGAGACCGTCTTTTTCCGCGGCACGGTGCTGGACAATCTGCGCTATGCCCGCCCGGAGGCCACGGAGGCGGAGGTTGTCCATGCGGCAAAACTGGCCCATGCCCACGGTTTCATCCAGCGCCTGCCCCAGGGGTACCAAACCCTCATGTCGGGGGCGGCCGGGGAATTCAGCCAGGGGCAGTACCAGCTTTTGGCCATGGCCCGGGCCCTGGTGAGCCGGGCGCCTATCCTCATCCTGGACGAGGCCACCAGCAGTGTGGATACTACCACGGAGCAGCGGCTCCCGCAGGCCCCCCTCCGCCTGCTGGAGGGCCGCACCTGCTTCCTGATCGCCCACCGTCCCTCCACCATCCGCCGGGCCGACCGCATCTTTGTGGTGGGGGAGCGGGGGATCGTGGAGTCCGGCACATATGATGAACTGATGAAAAAGCGAGGAGTTTATTGGAGTGTGCTTCAATGAATCAGTCGTTTTGAATGTAATTTATGACCAGCAGGCCATTGTTCTTTTGACCTTGCGCCTCCGTTGGGGTGTTTTGTCTTATAGTGACGAATTTCTGATAACGTGTTGCTACTTTGACCCATGACTTGACCCAGAACGGGAAAAATCCCAGCGGAGCAGGCAGCATACGACCTCCGGGATTTGGCAGTTTTCTGGAACGAAAAGGGTCGGAAAGCACTTGAAATCAAAGGATTGAACTGCCGGTAGCAGCTCATAACCCGGAGGTCGGTGGTTCAAATCCATCCCCCGCAACCATATGGACAAGGGTAGGAGTATTGAACAGTTTTCTTAGACTGTCCAATACTCCTACCCTTATTCCATGGGAGAAAGCCTTGGTATTTCAGGTGTTTTCTTTTCTCTTGCACAGCTCGGTAATTCATATCGCAAAGATAAAAGACGCAAGCTTGGTGGTTGAAAAATGAAAAATACCCAGTTTTGAACCCTTTGTCCAGATCAGCCTGTCCGTTCTTTCCTTTGCGCATGGAGCAATTCAAACCTATCCGGCGTCCTGTAGTTGAGCGTGCTGTGGGGGCGCTTGGTGTTGTAAAATTCTATGTAAGTATCAACGCTTTGCATGAACTGGCGCTCAGAGCAATATTGTGTCCGATAAATCTCCTCCCGCTTCATGGAGGCAAAGAAGGACTCGGCTACAGCATTGTCATGAGGACGGCTGGACTTCGAGAAAGATTGGACAACCTTGTTTATGCGAAGTAGTTTCCGGAATGTGTTGGATGTATATTGCGGGCCTTGGTCGCTGTGAAACATCAGCTGCTGGGGCTCGTTTCTGTTCCGATATACCTGACGAAAGGTAGAGGTAACCAAGTAGGTACTATTCTTTGGTGATACTCTGTGGGCTACTACTTTACGTGAGAAAAGGTCGAGGATTACGCAGATATAGAGATACTTGCCATTGACCTTAAAGCAAGTGATGTCGCTGACCCAAACACGGTTCGGTTCATCCACTTTGAATTGCTGCTGTAGCATGTTCTGCTTTTTTGCCAGCCGCTCACTTTTCTGATAATCGCGTTTGGAGTAGATGGATACACTTTGTAATCCCATTTCTCTCATCAGTTCAGCCACATACTTGGGCGAAGTCCGAACGCCTCGATCTGCTAACACAGCAGCGATTTTATTTGCGCCAAACCTTTGTTGGCTCTCATCGAAAGCTGCTTGGATATGCTCTTTCATCTCGGCTCTTCGTTTATCATAGGCTGTTACCTCTTTTCGCCGGAAGATATGGTTGTAGAAGGTACCGCGGGATACACAAAGCGCCTCGCATAAGGCATGGACACTATACTGACCATGCAATTTGGCAAGCTCTTGCAGCTTTTCTTGAAGCGACGCTGAAACCGTGCAGTTGACCTTTTGTAAAATCTCGATCTTCTTCTCCAACTTTTGAAGTTTCTGTTTCATTTTGATAAACGCCTGCTGGCTGACAGCATGACCGGAGTCTGTCATGGTCACAGTGTACGGCTTGATCCATGTGTAGAACGTACTCTTGGGCACGCCGGAGTCGGCGCAGATATCGGAGACGGATTCTCCGGCCTGGTAACGAGCAACCAGGGAGTGCTTTTCTTCTATGCTGATGCGCATGATTTGATTCCTCCTGTAAAATGGTGTAGAATACCATTGTACAGAAACCAGTATTCATTTCCAAAGATGCAATTTTTCCAAAGTAAGATACTGTAAAATGCATTAAGCATCAAGGATTAGTCCATTCCGAAAACCCGATTAGAAAACTTAGTTTATTTAATACTGGTGAGGAGAAAGGCATATGTACATACAGAAGATACACATTGAAAATTTTAGACTATTAAAGAATGTAGATATCGTTTTAGACAAATCTTTAACGCTGATAGTTGGTAAAAATAATACTGGTAAGACATCAGTTGCCCATCTGCTTCAATCAATCATTAACGAAAAGAAGAATTTATCGTTTAACGACTATCCTCTTGAATGTCGGAAACAGCTTTATGAGGCACTTGAAAAATACTGGGCAGGTCAACTTAAAAATACTGAGATAAAAAATCAAATAGAGGAAACGAAGGTATGAGATTCTCGGAACAACGCGTCAGCCAATAGAGACTAAGAGGCAGAAGAAGCAGTGGCGAGAGCTTACAGGTGATTTATGTGTCGCAAGACAAGGAACTATCTATGACATTTTAAGGACAGCTGCTGATAGTAGGTTGATTCCTATTCCTCCAGATATTGAAAATTATATGGAAGAATATAATTCTGGTGATGATTCTGCCTATGAGCAGACGACCCTAAAACAGTTTTATGAAATTAAATATGGTGAAGTCATCAATGCTATTAATTTCTTCAAGCCGGATGCCGTGTACTCCACAGACCATGGAGTAAAAGGTGAGGAGTACGAAAATGTTCTTTTTGTGATGGGCAGAGGATGGAATCTCTGCAAGTTTGAAGATTCATTATATAAAGACGAAAAATCCCTGCAAGGCAAAGAACTTGCAACATACATTAGGAATTGAAACTTGTTTTACGTGTGTTGTTCCAGGCCGAGGAAGAGACTCGCTATTTTAGTTACTGTAGAGATTAACGCACAATTCGAAACGTATTTGCGCAATGTATTTGGTGCTGATAATGTGGTACCATATAGTGAGTTTATAATGTGAAACTCCAATATGCATAGGTGCTTTTATCTTTTTAGTATATTAGTGTAGCCTTTCCTCAAAACAAAAACGTTGCGGCTACTTTCCAACCGCGACCCATTTACACTGGGAGCGCGGTCGGTGTACCACACTATAGGGGCTTTTCCCTGAAACGAGAAAATATCGATTTTAACCGTCCCTTCCAAAAAATAGCCACACCGAAAGGTGTGGCTATTTTTTGGTTACCGGGAAGATTTTACATGCTCGGGCGGAGTGAATCCGCCCTGCGCCAAGGTTTTCGCTTGCGGCGAAAACGCTTGTACGGCGCAAAGGCGCCGCCGGCCAGAAGGCCGGAGCTTCCGGGTTGTAAATATCCAGATTGATCTGGCACTTCATAAGAAACCCTGGAACTTCAATGGTTCCAGGGTTTTTCTTTTTGCCTTAAATTGCAAAATTTTAGTTCATTGCCGTCCCGGCGGCGTCCTAAATTTAATATTTTGCATTTCTGCCAATCATATTTTCGATGCTATAGCATGTCAAAAATTCATACTGGATGTCTGCCACCTGTGCAATAAGGAGCCAGGCATATCAAAAAGGGGGATGTAATTTTACATTCCCCCTTTATTATGTGGAAGAAGTTTAAACATGAATATTTTAGCAGTTTATGTCCTAATATATACAAAGAAGAGTTTTCTTGTCGCAAATTATAGCTCAGTGAGATTAAGGAACCAATCTATATAACTTGATATATTCCGCTGTAAAAAGAGAAATAAAAATTCTAAATATTTTTGCTGTTCTCAGCTTTCTATTTTGTTATTTCATATAGAGACATTTATTAAATAGAAACTCTAAATCTCATTAAGTGAGGAATATTTCTGGATATTTTTATACACTGGGCCGAAAAATAACTTATCCGTACGACAACGGGCCGCGGTTCGGCTCGTTTATGACGAACCGATGGAGAAACTGACCGGGAAACAGAACCGAACCACCGGCCCCATGGACCCGGCGGACTGTTATGTGCCGGGATTCGGGTAGAAAATAGATACCGTGTGCTTCCCAATGGCATGGGCTATGCGGAAATCCTGATCAGGCAGATGGGCATTACGGATGAGATGATTCACAAGTACCGGGAGAAGTTTACACATGACGGGCTGGGAGCCTGTCTATAAGCTCTGGCTCGCCGGGGCTGGCTGGCTGCGGAGCCCGTCTATACCTGCATGGTACAACACACCAGAGAGACCCAGGAGGGCCGGGAACTGTGGGGGCGGTATTGGAGCGGCATCTCCGTTGGTTCGAGTACCACCTAGTACAGTCTAAACACATTGATAGACCCGGATTAGAGTACACATAAAGCTGATAATGGAGCACTGCATGAGGAAGTACCGGAACAGACTGAGGCGGATGAAGCAGTTCTGGAGCATCCGGTATTTTATAAGAATTCCGGGGGGAGCCTGGAAAGTGAAAAAAGACCTGCTGCATTCATGCAGCAGGTCTTCTTGAGTGCGCAGTCAAAATCAATACACTCCGTACTTGTAAACGCGATCGGGAACGTCCTTATTGATCTTGTCCTCGTCGATCATGGCCACGGCGCGGACGATGGTGCCGTCGCCCATATACCA
>UMFB01041788.1_pt1 | contig 14438 bp, 17 predicted proteins | sample 1964921 | NCBI WGS metagenome assembly UMFB01 (sample SAMEA4836037, study PRJEB28245) | human gut metagenome | biome: gut microbiome; material: fecal sample | place: Denmark | collected 2008
CTTTTATTATACTGGACTTGTGGGATTGTCGACAAGCATTTTGACAAATTTTCTAAAATTTTCAAATCTTTTGGAATGAAAACGGATTATAAAAGGGTCTAAATAAATCCATAAGGACATTTCAGAATCCGCAGTAAATTCCAAAAAACGTGATAGAAAATACAGACGAAATCTAAATATTTAGATTTCAAATATAAATCAGACTTTAAACACATAATCTTTATAAAAAACCGTGCTTAAATTCGTTCTTAGAATACATTCTATTGAAATAATAACATAATATCATTTATATTGCAATAGTAAATTGCATCAATAATATACTTTTTATTATATATTTTTATAATTACTGTTCATAACTGCAAAAAAGACCTTTTAGCAGGCTTTAACCGCCTGCCAAAAGGTCTAAAATCTCTAAAATAATTTAAATCATTAAGATAACTTAAATTACTGAAGAAGTGAAAGAACACCCTGATTCTGCTGATTAGCCTGTGCAAGCATAGACTGACCTGCCTGCATAAGAATGTTGTTCTTTGAGTAGCTAACCATTTCTTCAGCCATATCTGTATCACGGATACGTGATTCAGCAGATGTCGTATTTTCAACAACGTTGTCAAGGTTTGCTACTGTATGCTCCAGACGATTCTGGACTGCACCTAACTTAGAACGCTGGTCAGAAACCTTCTGGATAGCTGCTTCAATTGTATTAATCGCATTTGTTGCACCATCTTCTGTATCTACCTTTAATCCATCTACACCTAAAGACTTTGAACTCATAGATTCAATTTCAAGCTTAATCTTATTATTATCTGTAGAATCTGCACCTACATGAAGATTTAAACTTAATGCACCTGTTGTTGTTGTTGTCTTTTCTGTAACAGTAACATCAACAAATTTATTAATCTGTTCGGCACCAATCTGTGTTATAGTGCCTTTTGTTCCATTAGCACCATCTGCATTATCTGCGGTAAGTCTTGAATATAAACCACCCTTATATACACCTGTTTTAGCATCAAAATAGTTTGCTAAATTCTCTGCTGTTGTAGTATCTGTTAAATCAGTTACAGTTCCCTGTGCATTGGTAGAAGCCTGTGAAAGACCACGGATCTGCTTTCTCATCTTTTCAGAAATTGAAAGTCCGGCTGCATCATCTGCAGCACGGTTGATTCTGTAACCACTTGATAACTTCTCTGTTGACTTAGACTGTCCATTTGTTGTAACGCCTAACATTCTGTTTGCGTTCATCGCTGTAATATTGTGCTGTACTACCATATTTGTTTACCTCCATGTGTGTAAAAATGTTTTTTTGCGGGAAATCCGTTCCCTTTGATTTATATAATAAGCAGGCGCTGATTTTGCTGAGACTTTATACTGCACTTAGAATTGGCGACATTTTACAACTGAAATGGCGCATGGTTTATGATTTTAACAAACATCATTTTTTTGACCATATTTATATCAATGAACAAAAAACACAGAAGTTGAATGTCATTGCACTAAACCAACACGTCAAAGCTTCTCTTAACGTATATTTTGAAATACGCAATCCTGAGCCGGAGGATTATATTTTTACCAAACGGACTACAGTATTTTTTCTTCTTTACGATTTAATATATATAAATGCAACATTATCTTATAAAATGTTGCATTTTTATTATTCTTTATTTATATTTTATTGATTTTATCAGATTTTATTCACTCCCCATGCTGATTCATATTCTTATATTTTACATAAATTTCCTTGTTAGGAATGTCTAACTGTGTTATGATTAAGTTAGATATGTCGTGATAAATATCCTTATTCATTTAAAACATGAAACGATTTGTGTATATTTATGCGATTATCTAAAAATATTATATGAGGAGATTTAGGTTATGGGATTTTTAACAGGAAAAACCGCCATTATTACCGGTGCAGGCCGCGCCGTATTAAGGGACGGAAGATGTGGTTCTATCGGCTACGGTATTGCTACCGCTTACGCAAAAGAAGGTGCAAACCTTGTGATTACCGGACGTAATGAAGCAAAGCTTGCCGCTGCAAAGGAAGAACTTGAAAGACTTTACAATATCAAGGTTCTTACAATCCAGGCTGATGTCAACGCTTCTGCAGACAATGAAGCAGTTGTTGCAAATGTTGTAAAGCAGACGATTGATACTTTCGGTCAGATTGACGTTTTAATCAATAATGCACAGGCTTCTGCTTCCGGTGTTTCTTTAGCAGACCACACAACAGAGCAGTTTAACCTTGCACTGTATTCAGGACTTTATGCAGCATTCTATTATATGAAGGCCTGCTATCCATATCTTGCAAAGACAAAGGGTTCTGTCATCAACTTCGCATCCGGTGCCGGTTTATTCGGTAACTACGGACAGTGCGCTTATGCCGCTGCAAAGGAAGGTATCCGTGGACTGACACGTGTTGCCGCTACAGAATGGGCTAAAGACGGAATCAACGTCAACATCATCTGCCCGCTTGCATGGACTTCACAGTTAGAGCAGTTCCAGAATGCTTATCCGGAAGCTTTTGAAAAGAATGTACATACACCACCGGCAGGACATTTCGGTGATGCTGAACTTGAAATCGGACGCGTATGCGTACAGCTTGCTTCTCCGGACTTCAAGTACATGACAGGCGAAACCCTGACATTAGAAGGCGGACTCGGACAGCGTCCATAATAAAAAAGGACAGGCACTGTATATTTACAGCCGCCTGTCCTTTCTTTAATCATTTTTCCGCTACTTTTTCGCTCTTAAAAAAATTTTCCATTTTAAATAAAAATTTTTGGCTTTTATCATATGTCCAAAGCTGATAAAGAAGTCTGCCACCATCACAATCCAAAGTACGGCGCAGATGATTTTCGCCCATTGGGCATTGATACGGCATATCCAGTCCATCAGAACCGGAAAAACATTTCCCATCAGAATTGTAATCATTGCCGCAAATGCTGTACTGGTCGGTATGGACGTATATTTTGTAATGTGCATCGGAATATTGGAATAATTCCAGTATTCAATATGACAAAGTGCCTCCACCACAATGCCCAGCACAATTTCACCTACACAGACAACGGCAAATGAACATAAAAAGTAAACCAGATACCGTTTCCAACGCACCTTTTCCTTTGCAAACATTCTAAGTGCTGCCGGTGTTCCAAACACCGCGTACATAAACAAAATCAGCAGCCCATAGCCCAGTAAAAAAGGCGCATTCATATTCCTGTTATTGATATACCCTTTTGTCATGGCAAGCCAGATATTTTCAACGACGAATCCAAGAAACGATACAACTGCCGCCATAATACCCAGTTGATAATATGTATATTTCATTTTTTCACCCTTTTTCATTTATTGAATGATTCAGCATATCCGGAACCTGTGCCAGAATCACCGCTGCAAACACAAGCATACAGCCGGTCAGTTCTCTCGGACTTAACACCTCATGTAATACAAGCCAGCCCGCAAGTACCGAAAAGACGGATTCAAGGCTCATTACAATCGAAGCTACCGAAGCCTGTGCGTACTTCTGTCCGATAATCTGTAAGGTATAGGCGATTCCGCTCGATAATACACCCGTATACAAAATCGGAAGTCCTGCCGCACATATTCCGGCAAAATCGACATTTTCGGTAAAAAGCATCATCACACCTGACAGTATAGCACATACCGCAAACTGAATACAGGATAATTTTATGCCGTCTTCCTTTGCAAAATGTTCAACTGTAAGAATATGACACATAAAACCGACTGCACACAAAAACTCGCACACATCGCCCATATAAATCCCTGCAAATCCGCCGGACATACACAAAAGATACATTCCGGCAATACAGCCGACAATGGATACCGCAATCAGCGGATGCAGCTTTTTGCCCATCCATACGGAACAGATGGCAACCAGCACCACATACGTTGCCGTAAGAAAGCCTGCCCTGCCGGATGCCGCCACACCTGCCGGATAAATACCGATTCCATACTGCTGTAAGGACATTGCCACAAATAAAATTATGCCGCAGAGTACGCCACCCTTTACCGGCCACTTTGTCCGTGAATACGGCTCCTGTAGTGTGTCTTTTCCCCCGCCTGAGGTACGTTTTCCGTAACTGTCCAAAAGCACTATCACCAGCAGTAAAAAAAGCGCTCCGACCACTGAGCGGCAGGTATTAAATGTAAACGTCCCTACCGAATCCGCACCGCTTGTCTGGGCAACAAAAGCCGTTCCCCAGATAAACGCTGCCAGCAGAAGAATCAGGCTTCCTTTAATGTTTTTGATTTTATCCGCCATTACTGTACCTTATCCTTCTTATCGCGCACACCGATATTTTTCATCAGATACTTTATGCCAAAAAGCGTGCCAACCATCAGTACAATTCCGATTACAAGCGGCAGAACAGGACTCTGTACAAATCCTGCAATAATGTATGTAATACATGAAACAGCTGCTACAACCAACACATACGGCAGCTGTGTCGATACATGGTTGATATGACTGCACTGTGCACCCGCCGATGCCATAATCGTTGTATCCGAAATCGGTGAACAGTGGTCGCCGCATACCGCACCCGCCATGCAGGCAGAAATGGAAATAATCATCATTGTATGATTCGTTCCCGAAAATGTACTAACTACAATTGGAATTAAAATACCAAAAGTTCCCCATGACGTACCTGTTGCAAACGCAAGGAACGCACCGACAACAAATACAACTGCCGGGAATAATGCCAGCCATGGTCCTGAAATACCGCCTACCAGTCCGGCAACATATTCTTTTGCACCAAGACTATCTGTCATACCCTTTAATGTCCATGCAAAGGTAAGAATCAAAATTGCAGGAACCATTGCTTTAAAACCTTCCGGCAGACAGCCGCAGCTTTCTGTAAAGGTAAGTACCTTACGCAGTGCATAAAATACAATCGTAATTACCAGTGCAAAAAAGCTTCCAAGCATCAGTCCGACAGAAGCATCACTTCCCGAAAATGCCTCTACAAAACCTGTTCCGCTAAAGAAACCGCCGGTGTAAATCATGCCGATAATACAGCAGATTATTAACGTAATAATTGGGAACAGCAGGTCTACTACCGTACCTCTGCCCTTTACCGTATCCGGTGCGGAATTGGCATACGGACGCTCCGGCGTTGTATATAAATCTCCCTTTGCCGCATTGGCTTCATGTACTGCCATTGCACCAAAATCAATTTTAAATAAAACCATTGTCAGCATTGCAATAATTGTAAGCAATGCATAATAGTTATATGGAATCGCATTCATAAAGACCGCAAAACCGTCCTCGCCTTCTACAAAGCCCGTAACTGCCGCCGCCCATGAAGAAATCGGCGCAATAATACAAATCGGTGCTGCCGTTGCATCAATAATATAAGCAAGCTTTGCTCTGGATACCTGATGCTTATCCGTGACCGGCCGCATAACACTTCCGACCGTCAGACAGTTAAAGTAATCATCAATAAAAATAAGCATCCCCAGCAGAACCGCTGAAAGCTGTGCACCGATTCTGGTCTTGATATGACGTCCCGCCCACTGTCCGAAGGCTGCCGAACCGCCTGCCTTGTTCATCATGCTGACCATAATGCCAAGCACTACAAGAAAGATTAAAATGCCGACGTTATACGGGTCTGATAAAACGCCGACCAGTCCGTCTTCAAAAATGTGCAGTACCGATTTTTCAAAACTGAATCCCTGCTGAAAAATGTTGCCGTAAAATAATCCGCCGATTACAATTCCGATAAAAAGGGAACTGTAAACTTCCTTTGTCACCAGTGCCAGAATAATTGCCACCAGCGGCGGTACCAATGCCCAAAATGTTGCATACATATTTGGGACATACTCCATCATCTGTTCCATAAAACTCCTCATTCCTTAGCGGTTTTGCCGCTATTTTTGTATTTCTGTATTATAATGATATCATATTTGTTTTTTCCCACGCATCACCGGCATGGTATAAATTCTTACAACCAGCGGTATGACCATAATAAACCACACAAGCGGCTCTGCAACGATAACGCCGTTGTAACCGATTCTCGGCACAAGTGCCGCTGCAATAACGATTTTTCCTATCATTTCAAGCGAACTCGACACCAGCGGGGTGATCCGCTCGCCAAGCCCCTGCATTGCATTTCTTAAAATGCAGATGACCGCCGTTACGCAGTAAAATACGGTATTGAATTTCAGATACACCGTTGCCGTGTGTATCACGACTTCATTTTTACTTCCCGTAACCAATCCAACCAGCCCTGCACCGATGGTATAACTTGCCACAACGGTCAGCATACACCAGATACAGGTATATAAAAGTGCCAGCCATATACCTTTTTTGACGCGGTCTATACGCCCGGCGCCCATATTTTGTCCGCAGTATGTCGCCATGGTCTGTCCGAATACCGAAAACATAATCATAAACATTTCAGATATTTTCCGCGCCGCCGTATGAGCTACGATAATGTCCTGTCCAAGCCTGTTAATCGCCGTCTGAAGGGTCAGCGACCCGATATTAACCAGTGAACTCATAAAGCCCATGGACAGACCGGAAGCCGCCATATTGCCAAGCATTTCTTTTTCCGGCTGCGTAAAATCCGTCTTTTTTAACTGTAAAATTTCATAGCGGCGGATCATGTAAATCCAGCAGATGACAAATGCCAATACCTGTGACAGTACCGTTGCCACCGCCGCACCGTACACACCTGCATGTAGTACTAATATAAAAAATAAATCTCCCGCAATGTTTAATCCGACCGATACCGCCAGTATGATAAGCGGTGTGACCGTATCACCCAGCGCCCGCAGCGCCGCTGCACATGCATCATAAAGAAACGTTGCAAGCATGCCCGCCACAATTACTACGATATAAGAGCGCGCCGTCCCAAACAACGCCTCAGGTACATTTAAAAACTGTAATATCTGTTTTAAGAAAATCAGTCCTGCCGCCGTTAAAAGCACTGAAATTCCCGTTCCCATCATCAGAGAGGCGGCAAAGGATTTTTTCACACCGGCAATATCTTTTGCACCGTAACGCTGTGCCGTAATAATCGCAAAACCGTTGGCAAGTCCCAGCAGAAATCCGATAATCAAATTGCTGAGTGTACTAGTCGCCCCAACTGCCGCCAGTGCGTCTTCTCCCAGAAACGACCCGACAATCCGCGTATCCACAAGGCTGTACGTCAGCTGTAACAGATTGGCGAAAAATATCGGTATCGCAAATGACAAAATCAGCCGCGACGGACTGCCTTTCGTTAAATCTTTCATGTATTATTTATCCCGCTGCTTTCTTTTAATATGAATTTCCGGAATTGCTACATTTTCATAGGTAATTTCTTCTTCCGCTTCCGGTTTTTTTGTATCATGTGCCGCCGCATCATCCTCCCTGATATGCACCTCCGGCACCGCCAGGTTTTCACTTTCTACCTCATACACAGCCTTATGGGTCTTTTTCCATCTATCAAACATATTCCTCTCCGTTCCGCAGGCATTTTATAAGAAATTAATAAAAAATGTTATCACCAGACTGTTTAAAAAATCCGCAAATAAACTTCCGATTAACGGTACAAGCAGATACGCTTTGACCGAAGGTTCGTACTTTTCACAGACTGCCTGCATATTTGCCATGGCATTCGGGGTTGCACCCATACCGAAACCACAGACACCGGATGAAAGTACTGCCGCATCATAATCCCTGCCCATGACATTAAATACCACAAAATACGTGTATAAAAAGATGAGCAGGCTCTGTCCTGCAAGCAGTACGATAAGCGGCAGTGCCAGATCTGCAAGCTGCCAGAGCTTTAATGTAATCATCGCTATTCCCAAAAACAGCGACAGGCTGATACCACCGATATCATTAATTTCACCCATATAAATAGTAAATTTTCCCGAATATTCCCCGATATTTCTGATACATGCGGCAACAATCATCGCACCGATGTATATCGGAAACGTCATGCCGGTCAGCGATAACAGGTGGGATACGATTGTACCGAGTCCCATTGCAATAATTAACTGGAATACCGCTGACGGATACATGCTGGTATGACGTTCATGCTTCTTTTCATCTTCTACCAGAAGGCTGTCATCTTCCGGCACAACCGTATCTAACAGATTTTTCTTCTCAATCAGACGCTTGCCGACCGGTCCGCCCATGATACTGCCCATAATCAGACCAAATGTTGCACCTGCCGTACAAAGTGTTGTTGCACCCATAATACCAAAATCCTCCAGCACCGGGCCAAATGCACCTGCCGTACCGTGACCGCCAACCATCGGAATTGAACCGGTACATAGTCCGACCAGCGGACTAATGTGTAAAAGCTTTGCCAGTCCGACCGCTAAAAAGTTCTGTGAAAGAATCAGGCCGATGACCAGTCCCAGAAAAATAATCAGTGCCTTTCCACCACTTTTTAACACTTTTAAATTCGCCTGAAAGCCTACAGAAGTAAAGAAAAATACCATGCATACTTCCTTTAAAATATCATCAAACGAAAATTCCGCAATACCCGTCACATAACAAATACAGGTAAAAACGGCAAACACCACGCCGCCGATAACCGGTGCCGGAATACAGAACCGCTCTAAAATTCCGAATTTTTTCTTTAAAACTTTACCTAACATTAAGACAAGTACTGCTACAGTAATTGTCTGGTACATATCCAAATATATTTCCACTGATGTCCACCTGCTGCCTATCTGCTTCCTTTCCCTGTCACTACATCAATTCCACATTCCTTGTAATATGCCGCAGCACCCTTGTGAAACGGAATTGTAATTCCTTCTGTCGCCGTCTGCTCATTCATCACAATATTGACAGGCAGTGCATACTGTAACTCCTGCTTGTTTTCAAACAGTGTTTTTGTAAGCGCTTTCACCGTCTTTTCAGGCAACTTATCACTCACAAGCAGCACCGCTTTGACACCGACAGTATGTATATCCTCTGTCTGATTGTTGTACGTTCCTTTTGGAATCACAGATTCCGTATAAAAAGTGTAGGAATTTAAAAGTTTGTCTCTTGTACTTTCATCAAGCTCCAGCAGATGGATTTCACACTGCTTAGACAGCTCTGAAATCACTGTTGTTTCTGCACCCGCCGTACAAAAAAAAGCATCGATCTTTCCGTCTGCAAGCCGCTCTGCCGCTTCTGTGTAATCCAGATGTACTTTATCAATCAGCTTATCTGTCAGTCCGCTGACAGCTAAAATCTGCTCAGCATTTAATTCCGTACCGGATTCGTTCTCACCGACACTGACTGTTTTCCCTTGCAAACCATCCATGCTTTCAATGCCGGAGTCCGCACGCACCACAATCTGGCAGCTTTCCGTGTAAAGTGCCGCAACCGCGCTGTATCCGCGGTACTTCCTGCTGTTTTCAAATGTCCCGGCCGCATAGTATGCATCATTGGTTAAATCATTCTGCGCAACCGCCATCTGAATATATCCGTCTGATAAAAGCCGCAGATTCGCCGCCGACCCGGCAGTGGTCTTTACCTCAACCGTACATTTTTCTTTTCCGGCTGTGATAAGCCCTGCAAATGTATCTGCAAAAGCGTGATACGTTCCGCCAAGTCCTGCCGCACCGAACCGGATTCTCGTTCCGGTCAGTCCGCAGCCTGCAAAAACCGCCGCCGACAAAATCAGTACCGCCGCTCCTATTCCCAATATTTTCTTTTTCAATAAATCACCTCACTGTTATTCTTCCGCTTTTATGGCAAAAGCTATCATACCATATCTTTTGCCCGCTGGCTATATTACATTCCAATCTCTTTTATGACATGTTTTGCAAATTCCGCATCGTCAATCATGACACCGCCTTCAAACCGGAAATGATATCCCTGAAACATCTCTTTTTCACCGCCGTCATACGACAGTAAATTATAACTTCCAACCAGCGTATACCGTTCATCAATACACAGCACCTTCTCATGTGTGCCGATGTATGTCATGGAGAAATTTTCATATCGTGCAAAACGTTTTTTGAGTTTTTCCGCCATTAATTCGGTCTGCCAGTCTTTGTCCCTTCTCATCGCTGTATCATCATGATTTCTGCTGTACCGGCTTAACCCCGTCCTCATATTCGTGACAGATCTGTTCCAGCTTTTCCAGAAAAATGTCGTTGCAGATAGTTTCCGTAAGCGTTTTTACATATTCTTCAAATTCATTTTTGATATCACTGCTCATCTTTTATTCTCCTGTATCCATATTATGAAGTTTCTTCTCCAATGATTTTTCCGTTAATTTCTTTGACATTTCAGCATCACTTTTCCAGAAAAAATTTGTTTGATCATTTGTTACAACAAAATTTTATCATCATTCCAGCTGCTGTTCAACCAAAACTCTTCCCATTTATACAGTGTAAAAAAAGAAACTGGCCCGACATGATATTCTTACCGACAGCGGTCATATCAGCCATAAGCAGGTCATTGAAACTGTTTGTTGATGAAACAAGAGTTATTTTTTCACAGGAGGCAAATAACTAAAGAGATTAAAACATTCATATATGGCAGCATTGGTGCGGGATTCTTCGTACAAAATGCGATGAGGTCAACTACATCAGGTGTCAAACGATATCTTGTCACCTGTCTTTCATTATAAGGATTGCGAACAAGTACATACCCCTCTTTTATTCGATTCATAAACCATTGGGAATAAAATGCCGGAATATCTGTCCTCATTCCTGTCTGTATAATCATTTCCCCTCACTCCGTTAGAATAATGTTTAAATAAGCCGTAAGCGCTAAATAAGATAGTATTATTAAAAAACTCCCTTTTCGGAAAAGTGTTCCTATATGTATTTAGCTTAAACTAACCTGTATATTTATTCATTTCATCACTTTTTATTCATTTTTCACTAAAGCTAGATGAATTTTTTATCATGGGAACACTAAGTGTTTGAGATGGGAATTTGAGAAAAGCCACACCAGATATGACTGATGTGGCTTTGGTTTTTATTTCTTATTTACCAAAAGTACTAGATGCAATCTCTATGTGACCTATTGATGTTCCGTTTGATAACTCCTTTGTAGGACAATATGTACAAGTTATAGAGCTATTTGTCTCATATCCTTCAATCATGTAATCTCCATCATTATTAGTGGTAAAATCAGCAATGGTCTTTTCTATTTCCTCATCAGTAGCACCTAATGTTTTTAAGCAATCAGTAAATACAGAATAGATTTCTTCCTCTGATAAACTGCCAAATGAATATGAAATGCAGAATGCTTCTGCACCAGCGTCTGTTGCATTTATCATTTCAAGATAACAATTATTTGCATATGCAAAGTACTTTGTGCGAATGTTTCCTTTGCTAATGTCCGTCATTTTGTACCCTGCGATTTCTTGGAACTCTGAAATGAATTTATTTACTATTTCATCGTCAGCATAATTTGTTTCTGTCTGCTCAACAACCTCACTATCTGTTTGACTTTCTACAATATTTGTTGTCACATCATCATTTATAGTTTCGTTTTCAGATACTATTGTTTCTGTATTATTTCCCGTTGTAGCTGTATTATCATTTGAATTACCAGATAAACCAATTATAAGATATACTATCCATGCAGCCGCAATAATACCATACTTTAATGCTGGTTTCATATCTTTCTTACGAAGCATTAAAATAGTTAATGGAACTGGAAATACAAATATCCAACCTAGTACCCACAGCCATGTCTTATTCTTTTTCTGTGGCTGTGTAGTGTTAGTGGTACTCCATGTATATCCACAATCTTTACATAAGCCTATTGTAGACCTTACAACAACAGTACCATTTTTCCCTTTAAGTTCTCCCTGCTTTTCTCGGTTAAATGTAACATTGGTGCTACCGCATTTAGGACAGCCAGATTTATTTAGCTGTTCACGTTCTTTTTGCATTTCTACTGTAATTTGTGAACCGCAAAATGTGCAAAATTTTGCATTATTTTCTATTTCTCCACCACAATTGGGACACTTCATTAGTGTAAACCTCCTCATACGTTGACACTACCATTGTACCACGCATGTAGATATTTTTGAACTGCTTATTTTAAAAATATCCTTTTGTATCAATTGGAAGTTTTCTAGTAACTGTCCTTGACATTGGGTACACATTATCGGCAGACACTAATTACGCTCCAAATTTAAGATTTTTCATTTTCTGTTAGCAGGAGTTTTCAATGTGATGGCATATACTGTACCTACCTTTAAAGGGTCTGTTTCCATAACATTCCCATCGTAATATACAACAATTTCGTCACCAACAACAGGGTCTGCATAACTATCTTTGCTCTCCACAGTCAATGAAATTGACCACCTTGAACCGTTAGGATAACCCTCTGCCGTTTCTGAATACATAATTACATAATCATCATGCACTTCTTCTACAACACCTACTACGCTTGGCTCATTTTCAATAATGTAGTTCATACTTCTGTTATTGCACCCAGCCAATACCAACACGAATGTTAGCGATAAAATCAATGATATAAACCTTTTCATACCATCACGCTCCTTATCAAACTGCTTTTGCCTTATTTTTTGTCTTGGTTATCCAACACATAGATAATGCAGGCGATACCAGAAATCAAAACACCAAGGATACATCCACCAATAGCATTGTTAATGCGTGGCTCCAAGGAACAATCCTGCAACTCCGCACAAAATCATTATAATTACAGCCACAACCGTTCTAAACTCGCTCATATTCGCCCCTCCATTAAATGTCTTGTTTCTTCTGTTTGTTACGCTTCTTGTTAAACAACGAACCTATCAGCATACCTATTGCAGAAATTATTGCACCAACTACAATCATTCCCCAATCCGGTGCATTCAGTTTGTCAAAAGCAATGTTGTTTGCCATTTTGAATGTTCCGTATTCAGCAAGCATATACATTACTCCGAAGAAAAGGGTAAATGCCCATTTTCCTTTTTCCCAAAAGTCATTTTTGCCGATAACAATGGACACAACGAATGTAGTTACAGGAAGAATAATCCAAAGGAACATCAAACTATAACCCATAGCATCACTTCCGCTTGTAAAGAACCAGAACACAATCATGGCAACCGCCCAGATCAGCAGATAGGACAGTATTGTAATGATTTTATTTCTGTTAGTGTTGCTTTTCACAACATTTGTACTTTCTTCAAGATAATCATAATAGGTCTTCATTTTTTGTTCTCCCTTCAATAAATAGTCAAGAGAGACTTCGTAGCAATCGCTCATTTTAATGACACTGATGATATCTGGGTATGATTTTTCATTTTCCCAATTTGAGATGGTCTGACGACTTACTCCCAATATTTCGGCAACCTGTTCCTGTGTCAGTTTCTTCTCAAGTCTGGCTGCCTTGATTTTACTTCCAATATCATGCTCCATGCCATTGCACCTCCCTTGCACTTTTATTATAGGAAAACCACCACTTGTAGTCTACCAAACGGCTTTGACATCGCAGAAAATACGTGTCAAAATGCTTTTACATTTGCTTTTTTATTACTTCTTCGCCTTTTCCTCTAATTCAAGCAGATACCTGTCATAGTCCGACATGAACAATCTGTCTTGAATGATACGATATTTTTCAAACTCAGTTTCAGCGTGGAGTTTGGCTATTTCAGCAGAAACCTTTCCGGCATCCTGCAAAATGCATTTTGTTTTGAACGGTTGCATAGAACCTTTTCGTTGTTGCCGATGTTTTGTCATAATCTATCGCAGTAGCATACATATCTGTGATTTTCTGATAGAACTTTCTTTCGCTTGCACGAATTTCCCGGATGCGTTCTAACTGCTCATCGAAATACTTGTCCGTAAGATAAGTACCTCGTTTCAGACGCTCATCATCCATAACCCAGCCCTTGATGGTGTAGTCCTTTACGATACCGTTTGCCCACTTACGGAACTGCGCGGCACGTTCATTGTTTACCTTGAAGCCGACAGCAATAATCATCTGCAGGTTATAATGGTTCACTTCTCTCTGAACCTGGCGAGGGCCCTCGGTTTGAACTATCCGAAATTTTCGGATAGTTGCCGTTTCTTCCAACTCGCTATCTGAATACACCTTTTTGATATGGTCACTAATTGTACGCACATCAACATCATAAAGCGTAGCCATCATCTTCTGTGTCAGCCATATATTTTCATCTTCGTAGCGCATTTCAATGCTATCTTCCTGCTCTCCGACAGAAGCAATGTAGGTAAGATATTCTACTGCACTTGAACGAATGCTTATTTCATTTTTCTTTTTTGCCAACGCAACCAACTCCGATTATTTAGATTGTATCACCAGTGGTGACACTTTTTCGATATGATAACATAGGTACAAACAGGAAGTTATCATACCGCCTTTATTATTTTCTCTACATCTTTTTTTCTTGATAGCCATATAACTTTATCATCATATCTATCTAAAATACTTCTTATTTCTTTCAGATTTTTATCCTGAAAAGTTTCAGTCCATTTCAAAAGGTTATAGACCGATT
>UMFB01026566.1_pt1 | contig 14304 bp, 13 predicted proteins | sample 1964921 | NCBI WGS metagenome assembly UMFB01 (sample SAMEA4836037, study PRJEB28245) | human gut metagenome | biome: gut microbiome; material: fecal sample | place: Denmark | collected 2008
CGCCGAAGCGGTTGTTGTCAGAAGTCTGACGTTCGTAACCCACGTGAACGGTGGTCGTGTCGGACTTGTATGCGTCATCTGCGCCGAGTCTGCCGTACTGTACTCGTACCCACAGGCCGTCGTTGGAAGAAGCATCGTTGGCAAATGCGCTTTCACGTAAACGACGATCGCGGCGATCCATCTGCATGACGGCGTCATAGGCTGCCCAACCGGCGTTGCGCACGCCGACAGTCGCAGCCGATTCGGAAACAGTGACGCGATTGATGAACCATCTGGTGCCGTCTTCATAATCGCTGGCATTAAAGTCGTCGAAGTCTGTGTAGTTGGAAGTAATTTCCTTTTCTAGAACTTCGAGATCATCGGCTTCAATCGTTTCGCTGTCAATGGACAATTCGTAGTCGTAGAGCGTTTCGCCGTAGATGTTGATTTTGTCTGCAAAAGTGACGTTGTTGGCGGCTGCTGTTGTAAGAGCAAACGTCAGCGTATTGTCGGCAGAAACGCTCATAAGCAGAGAAGGACTATAAGGTTCTATCCAGTGGCGGCCGCCACCTTCGCTGGCACCTTCAATGAAGATCATGTCGCTTTTGGCTCGTTCATCCGAGTTGAGATCCAGACGGAAGATGCCGTCGCTGCCCTTGAGGTCACCAATGCGGACGTAATTGTGCTTAACGTCGTAGTTCCCTTCTTTCAAAAGCGGCAAAAGACCGATTTCATCCCAGAACGCTTTCAGATTGTCGTCGAAGAGGTTGATGATGCCACGGTCGCTTAGCGTGATGGAACTGATGCGCTTGTCGATAGTTTTCTCTCCGGCAACCGCCAGATAGGACCACTGAGCACCGTTTGTGAAGGTCAGATCGAGAACACCTTTGGCGTTCTTTCGTCCGTCAGCAGATGTGTTTTCGCTCGAGGCCTCGTCACCGAACCAATAGGAGTCCGAGCCCGAAAAGGTACCTGTAATCTTTGAGACGGCAGTATCGGTTCCGCCGCCATTTACAGTCATGTCCATTGTTCCGACAACTTGGTTTCGTGTTGAGACAAATTCAATTGTCGAGCCTTTTTTGGCACTAATGGCGTCGGGGCTGGCCGCAATGCTCCATATGCGCGTTGTTGAGTCTGAATTTCCGAGAATAGCTTGTGCGCCGTTATTGATGTACAGTACATTTGCACCGTAATCGTCTTCGATTCCCGGCGCATACGTTGTTATCAGATCGACATTACCGTTCAGGCGGATTGTGACACCATCGGTGCCCGTATGAAGAGCTTGTGTCGCAGCTCCGCCTCCGCTGACACGAGTTCCGTAAAGATGTATGACTGTGTCGCCGTTGACTGTCAGGTTTTTGTTAGTTGTGATCGTATAGTTATTCCAACAAACCACAGTCTTCACGTCAACATTGATGCCCTCAACGACGGTTTCTTCATCCAGGGAAAGATGTGGGAATTCATTACCAGAATCGAGCCAGTCATTGGTGATGATGTCAGCAACGGATGGCGTTGAAAAACATGCGGCGACGAATGCGGCACAGGTGTTGAGAGCGAGAGTTGCTCTCAGGCGGGAAAGGGGATTAGTTTCTTGCGGGGGGGGGACAAATCACTTATTACGGTACGGCCATCTACGCTACACATGACCTTCAGAGACTCTGCTTTCATTCTTTTTATTCCTGTAAAAGGTGTAGATGAATTAATCTCTCTGTCTGCCCACGCAATTCATTCCGGTTTAGACACAAAACCACTATAGGGAGATGAATTTCTCGGAGTGTCGAAAAGACTGCACTTGTCTTTTGAATTCCCTCGAAAGGCCGACAGGAGTTGCACTGGGCCGATTGCGTCGATGATGAGCCTTACTTGAAGATTCTGGTGCACAAATTCGGCCGGCAACACAGCGCGATTATATTGTGCTGCTATAACTGAACACAACTACTGTTGTCTAAAGCAAGCTAAGGATAGGCTGACCAAGTCTGAAGCGGGGAGCATTCTTCTCGATGCGCCACTCGATGACAAAGCCGGGGCCTCGGGCATCACCGTCACCGACGCCAATCTTGAAGCCGCCGAAAACATCGCCTTTGGCACAAGCCGCAGAGACGCAACGATCACGGTGAACGAATCGACCGGCGGCGAGCTTGCCGGCAGCCTCAAGGTGCATGCCGACAATGCGGGTCTGACTCTTGCCAACATCGTTGCACCGTTCGGCGACTTCGATTCGCCCACGGACCCGTACTTCTTCATGCATCTGAGAACCGATGCGCAGTCCGCAAAGGATGAGGAGGAAGAATCGAGTCTGACTCTTGAAAACGGGCTGCCGGCTTCTCCCAAGGCAATCATCATCGACCACCGCATTCGTGATCCGCACAATCTGTGGTGGATGGCTCAAAGAGTGGACTGACAAGCCGTCAACGAACGAAACCGCCGGGAGGTGATCTCGGCGGTTTCGATTATTTGGCGCTCGGCATGGGCGCGTTCTGACGGATAACAAGTTTCTGGAAATCGCGTCACGCATCGCCTCCGGCGGTGTCTGAAAGGTTTGTTTTAGCGACTGAACATATAGGTTTTGCCGTTGCTCATGAGCCTGGCTTCACGGCAAAGGCCCTTGTCCACCTGTCTGGGCGCAAAATACAGGCTAAAGCCGTTCGGAAGCTTTTCGGAGACAGATTCCCACAGACGGCTTTGTTCCGAAAGAGGGGTTTGTTTTAAGTCCGATTCAAGCGAGGTTGCCCAGAATTTCCAGTGTTTGCCGCCATCGAGCTTTTGCGTCTGTACGATCCAATCGGCCGGCTTCATCGGTTCGTTTTCCGAAAAATGCGATGTAAAGGCAATTCGGCACGGGGAGTGCTTTAAGCAGCCCGCGGCTTCGTTCACGAGTTTGATTTGCACGCTTTGCCGCAGCGTGTCGCCGGATTGCTCAAGTTCTGAAGTTCTGATGTCTTTAACGGTGTAACCGTTTTGACTGAAGACGGCGATCGTCGCTTCCGCCAGAGCCTGAACGGTGTATCTCTGAGCGGCTTCCTTGCTCGAGTACGCTTGCTGCGGAACAAATGCGAACCAGTGATCAAGATTTTCGAAATAGACCGTGTCGTTTTTCCAGCCGAGGTTGGCAAAGTCCAGACCTACGCCGGTACTGAACGGGCCCTTGGATACGCTTTTGGAAAGATCTTGAAGCGGAGAGTTGGCCAGCAATGTGACACCTAGATTGCGCGCCAGGTGAGTCTCTGTCTTCACACTCGCGCATTGCTCCGTACCGGTCATTGCATCAGTGATTTTCAGAATGCCGAATTGACGCCCCAAGTTTTGGGCGTAAGAAGCTGTTTGGTCGTACGAAGCGCTGTTTTCAGGAACTGTTCGCGGTATTTCCGCTGTCGAGCATGCTGAGAGTAAAACCGAACACAGGACAGCTGAGGAAAGTGCCGTTCTTTTCATGTAAGTGATTCCTATCGTGGTGGGCTTGTCATAGGTCAAATAAAAAAGATGTTGAGGCGCATTTGATGCAGATCAAATGCAAGTCGGGATTGTACAGGAAAATACTTGGGTATAAACGCTAAAACACACGAATGTTTTGTCGCAGTGGAAGAAATGTCGGACCGATCAGAGCCATATCCCTCGGGTGAGTAAGAATGCTCTAAACAGGTTGTCTCGGTGCTCTGAGCGTAAGTAAGATCAAAGAGGCTTATCTGACTGGAGACGTTTTCGGCAAGAAGGCCGTTTCGTCAAAAAAGGCATCGTGCCGAAAATTGCAAAAACATCATTCATCAGGTCTGAGAACGACATGCTTGCTGTCACGCGTTTTTCCAAACTTTTGCTTCTGAGCGGTTGCCTCAGTGTCGCCGGTTGCGCATGCGTCACGACCTCAATTGACTCGGAACTCGCCAAAATGGTTGCCGATGTTGCAAACCTCTATGCCGCAGATGCACGTCTGTCCGTCTGGGAAGTCAAGGTCAATGAGACGTCTGACGGTTGGACGATCGAGGGCAAGACAGATCGCAAAGAGGCGCTAGACGAACTCAATAGCCGACTGCACGCAAAGAAAATGCCGGTTGACGTTCGCGTGACGGTGCTTCCGCAAGACAATGCGCAAATAGGGGATAAGCCGTGGGCACTTGTGAATGTTTCCGTAGCGACCGTCAAAAAGGAACCTCGATTTGCGGTGGCTGCAACAACGCAGGCTCTGGCCGGCACGCCGTTACGTCTTCTCGAATTCAAGGCTCCGTTTTGGCGCGTGCAAATGCCCGACGGCTATATCGGCTGGGTGCATCGGCTGCAAATTGTTCGTATGAGCGAACAAGAACTCTCGGACTGGAACGCCTCGCGGCGTGTGGTTGTGACAGCACGTTCCACAACGCTTACAAATGAAAACGGAACGGTTCTGGCTCCGCTTACCGCCGGCAGCATCCTTCGCTTGATTGAAAAGCAGGGTAAACGGGTTTGGGTCCAGCTGCCGGACGGAAATTCCGGTTTTCTCAGAACAATCGATGTCAGGGAGGCGAACACGTATTTCACCTTTTATGACCGAGTCCGAAGGGAGGACCCGCGGACTTTTGTCCGTCACCTGCTTGGTAATGCTAAGAAACTTCTCGGAACACCGTATCTATGGGGCGGAACGAGCACCAATGGCGTGGATTGTTCCGGTTTTGTATCGCTGGTGTGGCGGCTTAACGGTGTGATACTCAGCCGGGACGCCGATCAACAGATTGCTCAGGCTGAAAAACTGGTTGTGCGTTCTGTGGAAGATATCCCGGCAGGTAGTCTTGTTGCTTTCGGAAAGAAAAACGAAGCCGGGGACAACATCGTGCGCCACATAGGCATTGCACTGGAAAACGGTGACTTTATCCATTCGCTGGGAGCCGTGCGAATTGAGTCGCTGTCTCCGAATTCACCGATCTACAGCGCATACTTTGCGGAGCGTTTCTTGGGCGCTTATACGATTAACTTGTCTTTGCAAGATGTTCCGAATGCCGAAGCGCTCTCCGAGAATGCGTTCTATCAGGTGCCAGCGCACGAGATTTCCGTCGCCAAGCCCAATAGATATTTTCCCTGAACTGTAACCATGACTGTTACGGATTGTCGAACGCAAAAAGAGACCCTGCCGCGCTAACGACAGAGTCTCAGATTTCGTTGCAATGGTTAGCCGTAAAGTAACGGATTAGCGGTCGTCACGGCGACGATTGTCGTCTCGGCGATCCCGTTCATCGCGACGACGTTCTCTGGCGTCGCGGCGGTCGTCTTTACGGCGTTCTTTGGCATCGCGACGGTCATCCTTGCGGCGATCTTTTTCATCACGACGCTGTTCTTTCTTGAACTTGCGATAGTTCTTGCCGTAACGTTTTTCTTCCCAGGCACGACGCTTGCTGTCGCGCCAATCACGTCCTTCTTCTTCAGCGCGGGCACGTCTTTGAATTTCACGCTGCCATTCGCTGCGGGAATAACGGCGGTTGTCGTATTTGTCGTAGTAGTACTTGCCGTCCCAGCGGGCATCGTCACGATATTTTTCGGCGTAACGGCGAGATGCTGCATCAGCCAGTCCGCCCAAAAGATCGCCGAAACCTCCGTCACCGGCGGCCATAACTGCTGGAGCGATCGCTGACGCCGCAGCGGCGGCGAAACCGGTAATGAGCAATCGTCTGCTGATCATATAGCTCTCCTTCAAGTATCACCGATATCGGCTTACTGTCATTGTGAACCAAAAACTTAGGATGAGCATTGGCATTTTCTTTGAATTTGCGAAACTGTACTTCTATCCATGGCACCGGCATTTGTTACTGCCGCACGGCCAGGAAACGAAACCTTTGAATCAGAACAAGCGTCAAGACGGCAAAGACCACCCCGCCGGCAAAGCAGTACTGCGCACCGAACAGCTCCCACAAGCCGCCCGCAACAAGGCCTGAAACCAGCAAAGCGATACCCGAGAAAAAGTTGAATACGCCAAAGGCAGTCGCGCGCAAATGAGAAACTGCCACTTCGGAAACGATAGCGGAGAAGATTCCCTGAGTGGCGCCGAGATGCATCCCGAACAGAACGACACCGAGGATCAAAACAGCAGTGTTTGCGGCAAAGGCAAACAACAAATCGGAAAGTGCCAGCAGAACCATGCCCAAAGCCAACAACCTCATCGGATTGAGTCGATCGGCGAGCATTCCGAACGGAAAACTGGATAGAGAGAAGGCGATATTCATAAGCACGACGATCGGACGACATGGCCGCCAAACAAGAAGGACAATTCTGAGGCCATTATCTGCTCGAAGCGTGAAGAGAGCGTCAAAAGCAGAGGAACTTAGCCGGACAAACCAATTGAATGAATATCTACGTCCTTTATGTAAACAAACAGACTTCAACCAACTTAATCGCAAATCAATAGCCCGAATCAATCACAAAGCCCACCGCACCAATTTTTTCGAGGCTTCCTGAGCATCACGACGCCCCATTTCGTAGGCACGGATGATCGCCTGCGGATCGTGAGAAAGACGACTCACCGGAATCGGAGCCCTCGGTCTGATAATGAAAACGGTACCTTTCTGCTTTTCTGCTTTGAGATAGGACTGTGTCTTTTCGTAGTCCTGCGGGCTATTTTCAAACGTTCGGCAGAAAGCAGGGTACTTGCGGTAGAAGAGACGTACGAGCGCAGCATCGCGATCCTTGACACGATGATCTTCCGGGTGCGTGAGCACAACGACGTTTCGATCAAAACCCATGGACTGAAAGGCTCTGAGCGGAACGCGGTCCGAACAGCCGCCGTCGAGAAGAAGCTTTCCTCGGTAGTGAATCGGCTTGGAGACATAGGGAAGAGAAGCCGAAGCGATGAGCGCATCAATTTCGGCAAAGCAATCCCGCATACGAATGTACTCGGGTTTTCCGGTCTCCAAATTTGTGCTCACTGTCCAGAATTCCATGCCGGAAGCTTCGAACGCTTTCTGATCAAACGGCTCGAGTTCCTGAGGGATTAGCCGATAGCAAAAGTCGTTGTCAACGATGTTGCCGGTGCGAAGCCATGTTCTGAAACTGAAAAACCTCGGATCTCTGCAGAAACGCGTATAGATGCGATAGCTGCGGCCTTTCTGGCCCGACACAAACGAAATTCCGTGAATGGCCCCCGCAGAAACGCCGATGACTCCGGAAAAGGGCAGGCGTATGTCGTGCAGGACGTCCAAGACACCCGCCGCATAGATGGCGCGCACGCCGCCGCCTTCGACCACAAGTCCGAGTTTGCTCTTCTGCGTTTCCTGCATGGTTCTAATGCTGATGCTCCGAAGGTTACCGAGCATAATGCGCTTGACGGCAGAAAACAATCGGCCGTTTGTCTTGTCCGAAGCGGTAATACCTCAAGGAGCGGTCATCTAGGTAGTTTGTTGATCTTGACAAAACCTCGACAAAATCGGAGACTTCGATATCGTGCAAATTCCCGTATTTCCGCCTTTTCCGACAAACATGCGTCCGTTGCCCACAACGCTCGTTTCCTTTGCGGTTCTTACTCAGTACTGCCGCTCCCATCTCATGCGCTGATCTCCACGCGCACAGGGCTTGTTCGTCCGCGCTCAGCGGCAATTTCGAAACAGGTCTTCGACTGAGAACCACTGCGTTCACTCAAGCCCAAAGCAACAGCACAAGCAGACACCATCGACGGCGCGGACGCGCAAGCTGCGTTTGTCGTGCGAAACCGCAAAAGATCAGGAAAAGAACCAACGAACATGCTTGAACTCAAACACATTACAAAAACGTTCGACACGGACGCCGGCCGCGTGAAGGCCGTCGACGACGTGTCGCTTACGATCAATCCCGGGGAAATTTTCGGCATCATCGGATTTTCAGGCGCCGGCAAATCCACCTTGGTGCGCTGCATCAATCTGCTCGAGCGTCCGACCTCGGGCAATGTCGTCATCGACGGCACGGACCTCACAACGCTTTCCGACGCCGATCTCCGCGTCGTTCGCCGCCGCATCGGCATGATCTTTCAGCACTTCAATCTGATGCCCAGCCGCACCGTGTTCGACAACATCGCACTCGCGTTGCGACACTCCGAGCTCGGCAAAGAAGCAAAGGCCAAGAAAATTGAAGAGCTTTTGGCTCTGGTCGGGCTTTCAGACAAGTCAAACGCCTATCCCGCGCAGCTTTCCGGCGGCCAGAAACAGCGCGTGGCAATTGCACGAGCCCTTGCCAACGACCCGAAAGTGCTTTTGTGCGACGAAGCCACGAGCGCACTGGATCCGCAAACCACGCACTCGATTCTGAAGCTTCTCAAGGAAGTCAATCAAAAGCTCAGGCTCACGATCGTGGTGATCACGCATCAGATGTCGGTGATCAAGGAAATCTGCGATCGAGTCGCCGTAATGAAGACGGGGCGCATCGTCGAGGAAGGCACGATTACGGAGATCTTCGCCCATCCCAAGGCTGATCTCACCAAGGAATTCATCAACACGGCCAACAACGTCAAGAAGTTCCTGGGTCTCGTTGAAAGCGGTCAACTGGACAACGAAGTTGCCGAAGGCGGCAAAATCCTGCTTTTGACCTACACAGGCGGCTCGGCCGGCGAACCGCTCGTCGTGGCGCTCTACGAGCGATTCAAGGTGCGGGCCAACATTGTCTTCGGAAACATCGACTTCATTCAGGGCTCGGCCCTGGGCAAGCTCGGCGTGGTGCTCACGGGTGAAAAAGCCTCGGTGCAGCAGGCCGAGGACTATCTCAAGGAAAACGGCGTTTATGTAGAGGAGCTCAAAAATGGACTTCATTAACACACTGATGCCCAATTTCGAGCGTTTGAGCGGCGAACTCTACGAATGCATCGGACAGACTTTCACCATGCTCGCCGTCTCCGGGAGCATCGCCTGGGTGCTCGGTGTTGCCGTGGGCGTGCTTCTTACCGTCTGCCGCCCCGGAGGCATTTTGGAAAACCGGTGGCTTTTTACGATCGTTGACCGCGGCATCGACATCATCCGCTCGATTCCGTTCATCATTCTGATCGTGCTGCTGATTCCGGTGAGCCGTTTCCTGGTCGGCACGGGCTCGGGTGTGACGGGGTCCTTCGTCGCTCTTGTGGCCGGCACCGTGCCGTTCTTTGCCCGTCAGATCGAATCGGTCCTGGCCGACATTGATCACGGTCTCATTGAAGCGAGCCAGGCGATGGGCTTTTCGCCGCGCGAAATCATCTTCTCGGTGTATCTGCGCGAGAGCATCCCCGGCATCACCCGCGTGACGATGATCACCTTTGTGAGCCTTGTGGGCATCACGGCCATTGCGGGCGCAATCGGCGCGGGCGGCCTGGGCGACTTTGCCATCCGCTACGGCTATCAGATGGGCTACCGCGACATGATCTGGCTTACCGTGATCATCATCTTGCTCATCATCAGCGTATTCCAGTTCTTCGGAAACATCATCATCAAGAAATCGACGCACTGAATTCAAAAGGGAGACAAAACATGACCGGACTTCAATCTCGATTCGGCAAAGTGACGACGGCGCTTGTTGCCGCAGGCATCGTGGCGGTGACGCTCGCCGGTTGCGGCGACGACAAAAAGCAGGCGACGGCCGACGGCTTTACCGTAGTCAAGGTGGGCGTCGTGGGCGACTACAACGCGCAGTGGGATACCGTCAACGACCTTCTCAAGAAAGACAAGATTCAGGTCAAACTCGTGAAGTTCTCCGACTACGCCACACCCAACCGCGCTTTGGCCGACGGCGAAATCGATCTCAACGCCTTCCAGCACAAGGCCTATCTCAAGAACGACATCGAGCGCAACGGCTACAAGATCGAAGCGGTCGGCGATACCCTCATCACGCCGCTTCGCGTCTTTAACAACAAGGAAAAGTTAAAGAGCATGAAAGACGTCAAGGACGGCGACATCTTCGCCATTCCGAGCGACCTCACCAACGGCGGCCGAGCTCTGAAGGTTCTTGAGTCCGCCGGTCTGATCGTCTGCGACCCGGCCAAGGGTTACGTTCCCACCAAGACCGACATCACCAAGTACAACGTCAAGATTCAGATCCGCGAAGCCGAATCGGGCGTTCTCTTTAACATCCTGCCCGACGTGTCCGCGGCGCTCATCAACGGCGGCAACGCCTATACGGCAGGGCTCGACTCCAAGAAGGACTCAATCTTTGCCGAGGACATTGATCCCAAGACCAATCCCAACGTGGGTCAGCTCTTCAACGTGATCGTCGCCCGCAGCAAAGACAAGGACAACCCCGTCTACAAGAAGGTGGTCGACGCCTATCACACGCCCGAAACCGCCAAGACGCTCGTGGACGTCTACAAGGGTGCCTTTACTCCTGTTTGGGCGGGTTCTGAAAAATACACGTACTGATCGGCGGGCTGACCGCCGCGGCCGGCAGTAATGGGTTTAGAGACCGACTGCCGGCTTTTCCTTGAACGAACGGATACATCTGACATGGCAATCGACACCTGCGTTCTGGCACAAAAGGACTACATCGTCGGCATGCGCCGCTACTTTCACGCGCATCCGGAAGTAAGCCTGAAGGAATTCCAAACATCGGCTCGCATTGAGGAAGAACTTGACAAGGTCGGCATTGAGCACACCCGTGTGGGTGAAACGGGCGTCTATGCTCGTGTAGTCGGGAAAAAAGTTGGCGAAGGCAAAACGAAAATCGTGGCGCTGCGGGCCGATATGGACGCTCTCGGCATGGAAGATCTCAAAAACTGCGAGTACTCCTCTCAGAATCCGGGCTTTTGCCACGCCTGCGGCCACGACGGCCACACGGCAACGTTGCTAGCTGCCGCGCGCATTCTGAAGTCAATGGAAAACGACTTTGCCGGGGAAGTGCGCTTTTTCTTCCAGCAGGCCGAGGAAATCGGGCAGGGGGCGCGACAGTTCGTTGCGGCAGGTTTGCTCGAAGGGGTGGATCGCATCTACGGTCAGCACGTCACCAATACCCTCAACGTCGGTCAGGTGGGCGTCGTTGCAGGACCTCTCAACGCAAGCTGCGACTTTTTCCGCATCGAAGTAAAAGGCAAAGGGGCACACGTTTCGATGCCGCACAAGGGCGTGGATGCCCTCTACGTAGCATCCCAAATCGTGGTGGCCGTGCAGAGCATCGTTGCGCGCAGCACAGATCCGATGGAGTCAGCTGTCGTCGGCATCGGCAAGGCCTGGGCCGGCACGCAGTACAACATCGTTGCCGAAGAGGCCGTTCTAGAAGGGACGGTGCGCACATTTTTGCCCGAAGTCCGTGAAGCCACGAACCGTCGTCTTACCGCCATCGTCGAGAAGACGGCAGAGATGCTGGGCGCCAAGGCAAGCATCGTCATCAAGAACTATTCCAACCCCTTGATAAACGACGCGGATGCGACAAAGGAAGTCAAGCTCGTCGCGCAGGAAATTGTTGGTGCCGAAAACATCATCACGGACTATCCCAAGTCAATGATGGCCGAAGACTTCGCCGACTATCTGCCGCATTGCAAGGGGACGTTCGTTTACTTCGGTACGCACAGCGACAAGCCGGGCACCGATCGGCCCAACCACAACGGATTCTTCGACATTGACGAAGAGGGACTGCTCGTGGCGTGCAATATGTTTGTGCGCTACGCGCTCTACGTGCTTGGCACGAAGTAGCCGTAGACGGTCGGGCTTGAGAAACCTCGTTTGCGTTTGAGCTCGCTTACAAAAAGATAAAGGGCTGCCTGGTTCTTCAAGCAGCCCTTTATTCATGCAGAGTGCGTCAAGAAATTAGTTCTTGTGGCACATCGTGCAGTTGTTGTGCATGGCGTCAGCCTTCTTTTCGCCCTTGACCCAGTGGTCGGCCGGCATAGCCATCGGCTGGCCCTTCACCTTGGCGGCGCCCATCTTGGACTGATCGCCGTGGCACATGATGCAGGGGTTGTTGGCGTCCGTGATCTTGTAGGCGTCAATCGGATGCGGGATCTTGGAGGGCATGCCGCCGGCAGCCTGAGCGGCGGCGCAGATCATCATGGAGGCAGCTGCAACAACGCAGGAAACCGTGAACTTGCTCATCTTGTTCTCCTTTTACGGGGTGTTTTGTATATCGTAAATGAATTCGGTCGAACTTCTCATCAGGCACGAGAAGTTCCGCGGGTGAATTTTTAATACGATTTTAAGGTTGGCGCAATAAGCCGCTCGAACTAGTTCCGAAAATTTCAAAGATTTCTGTAAAAATTTTTCTCTGCATCTTCCTCCCGACGATTTTTTTCGACAGCCGTGAAAGCACAAACTAAAATGGCGACTCCCGGGAGAATCAATACGAATGACTATCACACTCAATCAACTTGACGTCGGTCAATCCGCCACCGTTGAAGTGGTCGGCGGCAGCGGCGCGCTTCGCCAACATTTTTTGGACATGGGGCTGATCCCTCAGGCCACGGTAACGCTGATCAAGCGAGCTCCGATGGGCGACCCCATTGAGGTTCGAATCCGCAGTTACGAACTGACTTTGCGCGTAGCCGAAGCCAATGAGATTTTTGTGAAAAATGTCCGCAAAGGGGAGCCGACAAAGCAAACGCACCCCAAGCCGATAGAAATGGATCACCCCGGCTACGCGGAGGCCGGGAAAAATCAGGTGATCAAACGTGAGCAACCCCTGATGACGGCCGAAACCGTCCGCATCGCGCTCGTGGGCAATCAAAACTGCGGCAAGACAACGCTTTTTAACAAATTGACGGGGTCCAATCAGCACGTAGGCAACTTTCCCGGCGTTACGGTCGATCGCAAGGACGGCCGTATCGTAGACCACGAAGAGGCGCTTGTCACCGACTTGCCAGGCATCTATTCCCTGTCGCCATACACCAACGAAGAGATCGTCTCGCGCGAGTTCATCCTTCGCGACGATCCTCACGTCATCATCAACATCGTCGACGCCACCAACATCGAGCGCAACATGTATCTCACGCTGCAGCTCATGGAACTCGGCCGTCCCATGGTTCTGGCCTTGAACATGATGGATGAGGTGGCTGCCAATGGCGGTTCCGTTCGCGTCAATGAAATGGAAGCGTTGTTGGGCATTCCGGTCGTGCCGATTTCGGCGAGTCGAGGAGAGGGCATCGAAGAGCTCGTTGAGCACGCCCTGCATGCCGCTCGGTTTGTCGAGACACCGGCAGTCCACGACTTCTGTTCGACCGACGATCATGGCGGGGCGGTACATCGCTGTCTGCACAGCCTGATGTTTCTCATTGAGGATCATGCTCAGCAAGCCGGCATTCCGCTTCGTTTTGCCGCAAGCAAAATCGCCGAAGGCGATGCGCTCATTACCGAACAGCTTCATCTTGACGTTAATGAAAAGCGCACGATCGAGCACATTCTGAAGCAGCTTGAAGCCGAACGAGGGTTGGACCGCGCCGCGGCCATCGCCGACATGCGCTTCAGTTTCATCGACAACGTCTGTGCGCAAACCGTCGTTAAGCCTCACACCAGCAAAGAACATCTGCGCAGCCTTGAAATCGACCGCATTCTGACCGGCAAATACACCGCCATTCCGGCATTCATCGCCATCATGGCTCTGGTGTTTTGGATGACGTTCAATGTCGTCGGCGCGTGGCTTACCGACGGCCTCGACTGGCTTATCGGTTTGGCAACCGATAAGGTCGATGCATTGCTCACGAGCCTCAGTGTCAACGAGTCGATTCATTCGCTCATCATTGACGGCATATTCAATGGTGTGGGCAGCGTTGTGAGTTTCGTACCGACCATTGTCGTCCTCTTTTTCTTCCTGTCATTTCTTGAAGACAGCGGATACATGGCCCGCGTCGCGTTTGTGATGGATGTCTTTCTGAGACGCATCGGCCTGTCCGGGCGCAGCATCGTGCCGATGCTGATCGGTTTCGGCTGCACGGTGCCCGCCGTGATGGCAAGTCGCACGTTGCCGTCCGAACGCGACCGCAAAATGACGATTCTTCTCACACCCTTCATGAGCTGCTCGGCTAAGCTTCCGATCTACGCATTTTTTGTCGCAGCCTTTTTCCCGGGCCAAGGCGCTTTGGTAATGATCGGTCTGTACCTGCTCGGCATTATCACGGCCATTGCACTCGGTCTGGTCATGCGGCGAACCATGTTCAAAGGGGAAGCCATGCCGTTTGTCATGGAGCTTCCGAACTATCGACTGCCGGGTGCACGCAATGTCGCCTTGCTTTTGTGGGACAAGGCCAAGGATTTTCTGCAGCGCGCCTTTACCGTCATTTTTGTGGCGACCATCGTCATCTGGTTCCTGCAGTCCTTTGATTTCCGCATCAATCCCGTTGAAGATCCTCAGCTTTCCATGTTGGCCGTCGTGTCGGGCTGGATCTCACCTTTGTTCGAACCGCTGGGTTTCGGTGATTGGCGCATCAGCACCGCTTTGATCAGCGGATTTATGGCTAAGGAG
>UMFB01040327.1_pt1 | contig 14246 bp, 8 predicted proteins | sample 1964921 | NCBI WGS metagenome assembly UMFB01 (sample SAMEA4836037, study PRJEB28245) | human gut metagenome | biome: gut microbiome; material: fecal sample | place: Denmark | collected 2008
AACGCCTGTGGCATATCGCGCCCGCTACGTTTTCCGGCGGCGAGCAACAGCGGGTGAACATCGCGCGCGGCTTTATCCGCCCGTCCCCCATTCTCCTGCTCGACGAGCCCACGGCCTCGCTGGACGGCGCGAACCGGCAGGTGGTCATCGACCTGATCCGCGAGGCGCGCGGGGACGGGGCCGCCATCGTGGGCATTTTCCACGATGACGTGGCCCGCGAAGCCGTGGCCGACCGCACCATTCCCGTCAGACGCCCGTAACCTTTTTCATCAAGAGCATACAGCCATGAACGAAACCGTATTCACCAACGCCAGGCTGATCACGCCCGACGCGGTCGTCGAAGGCACTCTCGTCGTCCGCGACGGGCACATCGTTTCTCTCGACAACGGCGCAAGCACGCTCGCGGAACGCATCGATCTGGAAGGCGACTATTTGATGCCCGGCCTCGTGGAGCTCCACACCGACAACCTCGAAAAGCATTTCATCCCGCGCCCCAAGGTGCTCTGGCCGCAGGGCGTGCCCGCCTTCTTCGCCCACGACGCCCAGATCGTCGCGTCCGGGATTACGACCGTTTTTGATGCCCTTTCCGTGGGCGAGTACCACGACAAAGGCCGTATCGCCATGCTCGGCAAGGCCGTGGGCGCGCTGAACAGCTGCCGCTCCACCGGGAAGCTCCGGTCCGAACACCTGCTGCACCTGCGCTGCGAAGTGGCCGATCCCCGGATGCAGGATCTTTTCTTCCCGCTGTCCGATACGCCCGCGCTCAGCCTCGTTTCGCTCATGGACCACACGCCGGGGCAGCGGCAGTGGCGCGATACCTCTTCCTACCGTACCTATTACAGCAACATCGCCTCGTGGACGGATGAGGAATTCGAGCAGGTCGTCGAGCGCCTTCAGACCGCGCGCGACGGCTGCGCGGAGGACAATGCCGCGTCCATCATGGCTTTCTGCAGGGAACGGGGCCTGCCGATGGCGAGCCACGACGACACGCTTGTGGAACACGTTGAAGAAGCCCTCGATAACGGCATTGCCATCAGCGAGTTCCCCACGACGATGGAGGCGGCGCGCCATGCCTCCGAAAACGGTATGCTCGTGCTCATGGGAGCGCCCAACGTGGTGCGCGGCGGGTCGCACTCGGGGAATATCTCCGCGTTGGAGATCGCGCAGGCCGGGTATCTGGGGAGCCTCTCCTCGGACTATGTGCCTGTCAGCCTTCTTGAAGCGGCTTTTGCCTTGAGCGAGGGCGGGTATATGTCCCTTCCGGCTGCGGTGGGGCTCGTGACCGCCAATCCCGCCGAAGCCGTGGGCCTCACGGATCGCGGTAGCCTCGAAGTGGGGCGGCGGGCGGATCTTGTGCGCGTGGGCATGGTTGAGGGGCAGCCCGTGGTTCGGAATGTCTGGCGGGAAGGCGCGGAGGTTTTCTGATGCGGCAGGGCCAGCTTGTTTACGTCATGGGCGCTTCAGGCTCGGGCAAGGACAGCCTGCTGCAGGCCTTGCGTCCCCGTTTGCGGGGAGGCCCGGTGGCCTTCGTCCGGCGATACATCACGCGGCCTCTCTCTGCTAAGGGCGAACGCCATATCGCCGTTTCCCCGGAACGGTTCGCGGCTATGGCGGCGTCCGGGGAGTTCGTGATGGACTGGCAAAGCCACGGCCTCCGGTACGGCATCGGCAAAGGCATCGAAACAACGCTTGCTCACGGGCATGTGGTGCTCATGAACGGCTCACGGGGGTATCTGCCCGAAGCGTTCCGCCGTTTCCCCAGCCTTGTCCCCGTGCTCGTGGAAGTGGACGCTTCCGTACTTCGGGCGCGTCTGCTGGCGCGGGGCCGGGAGCAGGGCGCGGATATTGAAGAGCGCATCGCCCGGGCTTCGATGCCTGCCGAATACCCGGACGGGGTACGCCGTATCGACAACTCCGGCTCGCTGGCGGAGTCGACGGAGGCTTTCTATCGAATGGTTACGCGGTTGATTGAAGAAAAAGCGGCTTTTCGTCAGTAAAACGGATCGGGAATCCATATTGTTACCGGACGGAAAAGGAAGCGGCAGCTTCCTTTTTTTTGATGCAACGGAACTCCCTTCGTGCAACCTCCCCACCAGTCGAAGTTTTCGCGGGTGGGGGCGTGGGGGAGGGGCCTTTTTCAAAAGGCCTCCTCCCCCACATTCTTAATTTATACGCCCACAGGCACCGTCCCGGCCATGATGCCGCACCCCTGCGGAAGATCCAGCGGGAGGCGGCGGATGTCTTCAAGCCCCGCGTTCCGCATGAATCCCGCAAGCTCCTGCCTTGTATAGGACTGTCCGTCAGGTGTTCCGACAAGCATGTTGAGATCGAACAGCGCCGGATGCTGGGGGCCGCTGCGGTTGTCATCAAGAATAAATTCCTGAATGAGCAGAAGACCGCCCGGAACGAGCGACTGTGCGGCCTTCCGCACAATATTGGCGGACTCGTCAAAGCCCGCGCCGTGCAGGATCTGGGAGAGCCACGCCACGTCGAATCCGCCGGGAAGGTCTTCGGTGGTGAAATCCCCGCCTACGAAGGATATCCGGTCGGCCATGCCGGAGTCGGCGATGACGCGTTCCGCAAAGGGGCGGGTGGTGGGAAGATCAAAGACTGTGGCGCTCAGGCCGGGATTGTGGCGGCAGAAATGGATGGCGTAGGCTCCGGTCGCGCCCCCGAGATCAAGCAGATGGGCACGGCCCGAAAGGTCAATGTGCGGGACGCTGCGTTCCGCCTGCGCGTTGGCGATGTTGTACATCCCCATGAGGAAACTTTCCCGCTCGCCCGTATCTTCGGTATCGACGGAAGAACGGTGGCGGGTCGGCCTGTTCTCGCGGACGGACTCGTCCAGCTTGGACCAGCCGGGCATAAGATGGCGGTGATGCTCCACTATATGCCCAAGATAACCGGGATTGCCCCGGCACAGGTGATTCCGCGAGAAGGGCGGCAGTTCGCAGGTTTCGCCTTGACGGATCAACAGGCCCATTGCACACAGGGCGGTTAGAAGGCGGTCGAGGCTTTGGGGGACGCACCCTGTCCGATCGGCGAGTTCCGTCACGGTCATCGGCCCGTCGGACAGAGGGGTGAACACGTCCAGATGCACGGCGGCGTGGATGGCGCAGCTTTCCCAGTACATCCCGGAAGCGTGGAGCAAGGCGGAAGGGGTCCAGTCTTTCATAGCGCACCTCCTGTGCTTCTTTGGAGTAGCATCCCTCGCACTTTGCCACAACCGCCGAGATTCGATGAAAGCGGCAGCCTGAACCGGAACGGGCCGGTGCCGGCAGGCAAACGCTGATGCCCTGTGCATGGCGTGGCCGGACTTTTTTGTGGGGGAATACCGTTGCCGTTGACTGGGGCGTGCTCCGCATTTGTGCGGATCGGTCGGCTACGCTTTTTTCTCTGCTCCCCATAACCTGCCGACAGAGGCTGCTTGCGCTGCCGTAGTGCGTGAAGTATGTTCATGACGACATCTTCCCACGTCCTGTGTGTGGGGGGGGGAGATGCGCACTGGGGAAGCAGGCGGGGAGAACCATCATCTTTTTTTATCGCATTAATATGTTTTTATCCGTCATTTAAAAATGTTAAAAAGCATGTTGTTTCTTTATTTGACTGATTATGGTTTGAACGGTCTTTTAAAAAAACAGAGCTCCGTGTTTTTGCACGGAGTATGTTCTCCGAAAACACTATGATTTCTTTGAGAAAACATATAGGGTACGTATAGGATCCGGCAGCGGCCCGGAAGGTCAGAGCCAAACGGCATGTTCGGGCATGTCGCTTCACATAACACTAGAGGCAAGGAACAAGGTCGGAGCATGAGAAGGCATGGATACGGGATATCCGTTTTCGGGGCGATCGTCTTGTGCTGTTTGTTCTTTTGCTTTCCCGCGCAGTCAGACGACAACGCCGTTTCCATCCGGGTGGGGTATTATGAGGATGGGGACTACATGTCCCGTGGCCGGTCCGCTGAGTATATCGGTTTCAATATCGAATTCTTGCAGAAGCTCGCCAAGGTCGGCGGGATGCGTTATGAAATGCTGGATGAGGGCAGCTGGGAGAACGCATGGCATCAGCTTTTGGAAGGGCACATAGATATGCTCCCCGCCGTGTTCCGCACGGAAGAACGGGAAAAAGAGGTTCTGTTCTCCAACCTGCCCATGGGTACGCTTTACGTTACCCTCAATGTCAGAGTTGACGACAAACGGTACGGTTACGAAGATTTCAGCTCCTTTCAAGGGATGCGGGTCGGCATCATCCGGGGCAGCAGCGACGGAGAGCGTTTCCTGCGTTATTGCGAGAAGTTCGGCGTCAAACCGATCATCGTTCCCTATGCCGAGACGCAGGCGTTATTGAGTGCCCTTGAGGACGGGACGCTTGACGGCGTCGCCATCACCCACCTTGGCCGCAGCAGCACGTTCCGGAGCGTTGCACAGTTCTCTCCGGAGCCGGTGTATATCGCTGTGGCGAAGAACAGGCCGGATTTGCTCGCCCGTCTTGATGCGGCGATGAATGCCATCGTGCTGCGCGATCCCAACTATATGATGCGGCTGTACGACAAATATTTTGCCGTCAGCATGGCGCAGCAGCCGGTCTTCACCAAGGAAGAGGAAGCGTTCCTCAAACAGGCGGATGTGGTTGTCGCGGCGTATGATCCTTCGTGGGCGCCGCTGGAGTATACCGATACGGAAACTGGGATGTTCTCCGGCGTCACATCGGATCTGCTGTCCACTTTTTCAAGATACACAGGGTTGCGTTTCCGTTTTGAGCCGATAGATCAGGCCGAAGCGCTGGAAAAGGTCAAGAAAGGGCTTATTGATATGGTCTGCTCCGTAACGGGGGATTACCTCTGGGACGAGCGCAACAAGATGTATACTACCCGTTACTATCTGCGGGCGCCCATCATGCTGGTGCGGACCAAGCAGCCGCACGCCATAGAACGGATTGCCCTGCAAGGAGGCTACTGGTTCTCGGAGCATGTGGCGGCGGATCACCCGGGCAAGGAAATCATTTTCTACAAGAACGTACGGGAATGTTTCGATGCGCTGCTCAAGGGCGACGCGGATGCGGTTTACGCGAACGTCTATGTGACCAACTATTTGCTTACGGAACGCCGTTACGAATCCTTGGCCGCCACGAGCATGAGCAAGTACACGAGCGAAATCTGTTTCGGCATTTCCAAGTGTGCGGACCCGCGCCTGCTCTCCATATTGGATAAGTGCATCCAATATACGGCCCCTGAACGGATGGACGAGCTGGTGCTGAAGAACACCACCAAGCCCCGCCAGATCACGCTGCTCGATTTCGTGGCCCAGCACCTTATTGAGGTCGGGTGCGGGATGCTGGCGGTTTTCGGGGTGATCCTGCTGCTGTTGGTCTACAATCTCGCCATCAAGACGAGGAGCAACCATCGCATACAGGCCTTGCTGTACCGGGACGGGCTGACCAATCTCGACAACATGAACAAGTTCTATGTGGAGTGCGGGAAGCTGCTCCGGAAAGCGCCGAGCGGAAGCTATGCCTTGCTTTACGGGGATATCAATCAGTTCAAGACGATCAACGACAACCTTGGTTTCGCCGTGGGCGATCAGATCTTGCGGGCCTTCGGCGCGATCCTGCAGCGTAACGTCAAAGATGGGGAATGCTGTGCCCGCGCATCGGCGGACCACTTCATCCTGCTGGTGCGTTATGCCGACTGGGAATCCCTGCTTGTGCGCATAGAAGAAATCGGCATGGAACTGGACGAGTGGCGGCGTATGCAGGACATGGCGTACCGGATCGTCACAGTGTTCGGTGTCTATTTGGTGAACGAGACGGAAGGGTTCGATCTGCACCGCATGTTGGATTTTGCCAACTACGCGCGCAGGAACGCCAAGCAGACGATGAAGAACATTGTCCTTTACGACGAGAAGATGCGGCAGGAAGCGCTGTTGCAGCGCGAACTGGAAGGAAGGCTGGAGATCGCCCTGTCCCAAGGCGAATTCGATGCCTATTTCCAGCCCAAGGTGGACATGCGGGACGGCGCGCTCATCGGCAGCGAGGCATTGGTCCGGTGGAATCACCCTACGCGGGGCCTGCTTATGCCGGGAAGCTTTATCCCGTTTTTCGAGCGGAACGGCTCCGTGGTCGAAGTGGATTTGTACATTTACGAACTGGTTTGCCGGACCGTGCGCGAGTGGCTGGAGCGCGGGATGACCGTTAATCCCGTTTCCTGCAATTTTTCAAGCCTGCATTTCGACAGCCCGGAATTTCCCGAACTTGTCGCGGCGATCGCGGATCGCCACAATGTACCCCATGCGCTTTTGGAACTGGAAATCACCGAGAGCGCGATCATGCGCAATCCCCAAATCGTCTGTGCGCAGGTGTTGCGGCTGAAAGAGCGCGGCTTCATGATCGCCATCGACGATTTCGGATCGGGGTATTCTTCCCTCGGCCAGTTGCAGCAGCTGATGGCTGACGTGCTCAAACTCGATCGCAGCTTCGTGCGGCGCGGGATGTTCGGGACGCGGGAACGGATTGTCATCGGCAACGTTATCCACATGGCCGGGGAACTGGGTATGCAGGTCATCTGTGAAGGCGTGGAGAACGCGAAACAGGCTGAGCTGCTTATTGAGCTCGGCTGTTATTATGCACAGGGCTTCTACTACGCGAAGCCGATGCCGCGAGACGTGTTTGAGGGGCTTTTGGAGAAAGGCAAAGTTCTGCAGGACGAAAAAGAAAACAAGAAGGGAGCCTGGCAACGGAAGCCTTAAGGCATTGAAGGCCGAAGCGATTTCCCCTGTGGATTCAAAAAAACTCTCTGTAAAGGTATAAAAGGCCATGTACGCGAATCTTTCCCGTACATGGCTTTTCCTTTCCGTCATGGGTCGGAACGGTAAACGGAAAGTGAGGCGATGCCATAAAGTGCTGGCGTTGAGGAACATCTCTAGTATATTCTCTTTTCAACAAAGAGCTGTCTGTACGTTCCGTTTCCGGAGGAATGCGGGTTCCGTTCAGACTATTTGGGGGAGGGACGGATGAGCATCCGTTGGGTTACGTCTCTATTGGGCCTGCTGCTTACCGTAACGATCATGGTGACGGCAGGCTTATCATGGAATGTGTACAGCTCGTTCACGAAAATGGTTGAGGCCGACGTCCAGTACCTGAACCTGATGCAAGTCAGCCGGGAATTGCTCCAGAGTTCCTATGATCTGACCCGCAAGGCGCGGGAATACGTCAATACGGGCGATGAGGCTTCCGAGCGGACGTATTACGACATCCTTGCGCAGCGGTCCGGGAGGGTGCCCCGGAAGAGCTCCCTTGCGCCGGGAGAGACGATCAGCCTTCCGTCTCTGCTGGAGCGCTATGGAGCCAGCCGGGGAGACATGGCGTTTTTGGCGACCGCCCTGCGTCGCTCCGACGATCTGGCGATTACGGAGATCGAGGCCATGCAGGCGAGCAAGGGAGAAGCCTTGTGCCCTGACGGTTTGCACAGCGGATCGGACACAATCGATGTGGAGTATGCCCGCCGCCTTCTTTTTAATGCCGCCTACCAGAAACGGGCTGAAGAGATCATCAAGCTTGTCGAGTCGGGGATCACCAGCATCCTTGAACGGAAGTCCCATCAAATCGAAGCGTACAAGCGTTCTGTCGTATACCATATGAAGGAGTTGGGAGCTTCCATAGCGGTCGTATTCCTCATCGCGCTCATGTGGATCTGGTACGGGATGAAGAAGGTGAGCCAGCCGCTCCGTGAGACTACGCTGTTCGCGCACCGGGTCGCGGAAGGCGAAGCGGAATCGTCCATTGCCGTCAGCGGGCATGACGAAATCGCGGAACTGAGGGCCATGCTCAACGTCATGCTCAGCAGCCTGCAAAAAAACGCCCTCATGCTGCGTGAGCTTTCCTATATTGATCCGCTCACGGCCCTCTGGAACCGCCGCCGTTTCCGTGAGGTGCTGTCCGATGAGCTGCGGCGGGTGCAGGAAGAGAAAGGGAAGGGGTTTGGGTTGGCGTTCATCGACGTGGATTGCTTCAAAGGCATCAATGATACGTTCGGCCACGCCGCCGGAGATATGGTCCTGCGGGAGTTCGCAAAACTTGCCAGAGAGATGCTCCCCGACTCGGCGACGTTCGCACGGCTCGGAGGGGATGAATTCGTGTTGCTCCTGCCTGATGCCGATGAGGGTGCCTTGTTCCGCCAGCTTGAAGAGATCCGGGTGGCCTGTACGGCAAAGCCGCTCGTCCATGCCGATCGGGAGGTGCGTTTCAGCATCAGCGCCGGAGGTTATCGGTTTACGTCTTTGGGAGCTATCGATACGCCCGAGGAGAACGAAAAGACGATTTCCGATTTGTTCCGGTATGCGGATTCCGCGCTTTACATGTCCAAGCAGGCGGGGCGCGACCGGGTGACGCTCTGGAGCCCGGATTGCTCATTTCCCTGTACCGAGGGCTGCTGGAAGGAACAATCCGTTTCGGATGACGTTTGTTAGGGGGCGGAGAGAAGGCGGGAAAGGCGGAGTTCCGGCGACCGGATATTTTGGGGAGAACGCATTGATGTCCAAGAAGATGGCTTGTTGAAGCCCCGAGGGTTGGGGAGAAAGGGCGGGATACGTGACGCCGATCACGGCAAATCATGCCGCATCGGGTAAGATGTGCGGCATTCCGTTTGAAAGGAGCCGTCCGTGAGCATCATGCGTTCGATTTTGTGCCTTACCCCGTCCTCGCTGGCTTTTGTATTGGGCGGCGCGCATTTCTGGCGTGCCGGACAATACCCGTTTTCCGTCGGCTGTATGCTGTTCGCACTGCTCGTTTGGAGACGAGAGGCGTGGATACGGCAGGTCACGCTTGTGTTGTTGCCGCTGTTGGCCGCGCGCTGGGTGTGGGCGGCGGCGCAGTTCGTGCAGCTCCGCATGTTCATGGAACAGCCGTGGATGCGGCTGGCGTGCATCCTGCTCGGCGTGTCGCTGTTTACCGCCACGGCGGCCCTGTTGCTGGAAGGAAAGACGGGGGATGCATGGTATGCGCGCGGCAGGAAGAGGGCGCTCATGCGGACGGCGGCCTTTTTCGGGACGATCTCCATCCTGACGCCGCTGTTTTTCGTCGCACCGCAGGTTTTCCTGACGGAGCGTTTCCTGCCCGGATGGGCGCCGCTCCATATCCTGCTTGCCGGGTTTTGGGCCTCGTGGGTGGCATCGCGGCTTGGGGACAGGGATGCCGCGCCGCGTACGCGCTTATTCATCTGGCGCCTGTTCTCGATGGCCTTTTTCGTACAGCTCGCCCTCGGCCTTGCCGGATACGGCCTGTTCCTCATGACCGGGAACCTTCATCTCCCCGTGCCGGGCATGATCCTCGCGGCCCCGCTATACCGTGGCGGCGGGCTGTTCATGCCCATTCTGTTCGGCGTCTCCGTACTGCTGGCCGGGGCTGCGTGGTGCAGCCACCTGTGCTATTTCGGGGTCTGGGATAGCGTGGCGGCCTCCGGGCGCAAGGCTGTCCCGCCTCCGCGTTGGATGTCTCGCCTCCGGCTGGTTTTCTTTGGGCTCATGCTGGCAGTCCCCGTCGTCCTTCGGTTGTCCGGCGCTCCGACCGGGGTCGCCGTTGCGCTCGGTTTGGCGCTGGGCCTGCTGCTCCTGCCCGTTGCGGTGCTGTTGAGCCGCCGGTACGGTTCCGCCTGCTATTGCCTTGCCGTATGCCCGCTCGGGCTGGTGGCGAACTGGCTCGGCAAGATCGCGCCGTGGCGCATCCGGCGGACCGATGCCTGTATGCGCTGCCTCGCCTGTATCCGCGTCTGCCGATACGGTGCGCTGACTTCTGAGCGGTTGAAGGAGGGACGCCCGGGCCCAGGATGCACGCTGTGCCGGGACTGCCTCTCCGTCTGCCGTCATGGCGGGCTGGCCGTGACCCTGTACGGAAAAACGTGCGGAGCCGCTGAATCCAGTTTTGTGGTGCTCCTCAGCATCATGCATACCGTATTCCTCGCCGTCGCCCGCGTATGACGCCGTAGAGCTTTTAACAGGCGGAAAGCCATTGCTTTGGGGAGGTTCCTTTGAGAATCTCCCCATTTCTTATGGCTTCTGTAGAGGTATGGACTTTCGGGGGATTGGGCCGGTTTGGATGGGCTTTTTCCAGCGTTGTTCCACAAGAAAGCCCCGGCTTGGGAGAAAAGCCGGGGCGGGTCCCTTCCGGGCGTAGGGACGGGGCAAGAGGGCGTTACTTCGAGCTGAAGTTGGGGCCCTGCTTGAATTCGAGGAGCAGGTACCAGTCGGGGCACCCCGCCGCGAGCTTGCCCTGCGGCTTCAGATCCTTGCCCGCAAAGGCGGGGAAGTCCTTGCCGTAGCGGTAGGCCCGGTGCACCTGCGTTTCAGGATTGTCGTCACGCTTCACGCAATAGGTCTGATCGTCGGTGGAGATGGGATTGTTGTATTCCCAGACCACCTGCTTGTCCGGAGTGACTTCGAAAAGATGCCCGTTGTTGGTGGAGGTGATGAACCAGTTGCCGTTGGGGAGCTTCTGGGCCGCTGACTGGAAGTCGGAATAGAAGCTGTTGTGATCCTTGGTTTCGTACTGCCAGACCACCTGATTGGTGGCGGGATTGATTTCCATGACGGAGCTGCGGTTGGCGCTGGGGCGATGCGTGCCGTTGTTGAAGATGGAGATATTGCCGTTGGGCAGCCATTCCACGTCGTGCGAGCCGAAAAGCACCTGATCGCCGTCGTCGTGGTAGCCGGAAGGAGCCTTGCCCATACCGTGGGTGGCGGGGTTGCCATAGCGCCAGACGATCTTCTTGGTCTTGCGGTCGATGATGTAGATTTCACCGAAGTCGCGGGAGTTGACCGCGTATTGATCGGTCTTGGCATTGTAGCGGACCGAATTCCAGTGGGTCCAGTCGGCGCGGGCGAAATAGCCCATGCTCAGGGGCAGATGCCAGTTGATGTCGATCTGGTCGGGGCCTGTCCCGATGTTGTCCCAGACATGCCATTCCCACGCGATTTCACCCTTGGGCGTGACTTCAAGGATGGCATCGGGCCAGATGCCCTGAAGCGGCTGGCCGTCGGGCCCTTGTCCGGGTGCGGGCATTCCGTTGCGGCTGAGGGCCTTGTCCTTGGGATCGCGGCCCTTGGCGAGGGCTTCGTCATACGTCTTGTTTTCCCAGATCAGGATGGCGGTGTTGCCGTTGGGCAGGCGATCGAAACCGTGGTGCGCGATCTGGCGCGGATTGCTGACCTTGTATTCCCAGACCACCTTGCCGTCCCACGCATACTCGCGGAGCAGGCCGTACCAGCCGCCAAAGTTCACGGGACTGCCGGCGATCTTCTCCGCGCGGAGCAGATTCCCGTTGGGAAGCAGTTCCGCATAGAAGGCGGGATGGTCATGCTTCCACGTATGGACAATATTGCCTTCCATATCGATGAGGTAGGTCTTTCTGCTGCCTGGATCCTGGATTTTGTCCACAATCCACGAAGAAACCTTGGTGTGCGGCGTGAACAGCGTGTAGCCGTCGTAGGCCTTTGCCTTGTCATAGGCCAGTAGCCCGAGGGGGCCGGTGATGGCCTCGTAGGCGCTTGCCGGGGCTGAGAGCATGAACAGGGACAGCAGGGCCGTAGCCAATGAGGTAAGCCTGAACATGGAGACGCTCCTTCTCTTTCGGCCGCGCCCGGCACTGCGGGCGCGGCCTTCCGCCGTTCCTCGCGGCGGAGGGTGAACCGCGGGCCGCCCGGAGGAGACCCGCGGCGGAATCCTTACAAAACCATCTTCCAGTAAGGGATGGCGAGGAAGAAGAGGAAGATGCCGGTGAGGACCATGCGGGCCGCGAGCACCTTCAGCATATCCTTGAAGAGCATGTAGCCGGAGCTGAAGAAGTAGAGGATCACGGCGTATTCATAAGGGAAAAGGTAGTTGTCGAGGCCGTACTGGAACGAATAGAAGAGGATGCGCGGGTCCATGTTCATCTGTATGCCGAGCTCGGTGACGGGAGACGTCATGGTCGTGGTGGCCGCGAGCGGGGTCAGGAGGAAGTTGGCCAGCGCGCCGAGCACATAGGAGGCCAGGCCGGCGGTTGTGGTGGTCATGCCGTGCAGATAGGGCAGGGTGTTGTTGGCGATCCACGTGGTCACCTTGAGGAAGCCGCCGGCGCTGCCGATGGTCATGCAACCCATGATGAAGAAGAGGGGCGCGAAGTTGATCTTGCTGAACTTGGGGCCGTCGAGGAGCCGGACGCCGGGGAGGAAGGCCGCAAAGGTGACGCCGATGAGCACCAGCCCGGCGGCGACGCCGTGCAGCTTGTCCGTAGCGAGCAGGGTGAGGGTAACAAGCATGAGGATGGCGGCGCGCTTCTGTTCGGACGTCACCGGGCCGAGTTCCTGATACTTGGTCTGCAAGGTGGCGCGCAGGGCCTGTCGATCTACCTTGGAAGGGAGGATCAGCATGACCAGCCCCACAGACATGAAGGTATACAGCATACCGGGAAGGAAGTTGTGCATGGCGTATTCCATCCATGTGCTGCTGATGCCGGAAGCCTTTTGCAGCAGGCCCATGCCGAGTACGAGGTCCGCGCCGCCCGTGAGGTAGCACAGTTTGGTCGACGCCACGGCGAGGCAGCAGGTAAGGATGACGGCGGTGGCTTCGCGTCCCTTGGCCTTGAAGTCCAGTGCGTCGCACAGGCTGATGCCGATGGCGCAGAAGATGGCGGCCTTGCCTGTGATGGCCGGGACGAGCGGGGCCACGATGGAGACGGCGAGGGTAATGCCGATAAGAGTACCGGTGAAACTGCCGCCCATGCAACGCACGCAAGTCAAACCGATGCGCTTGCCGAGGCCTGTTTCCTGTAGGATCTTGCCGAGTGCGAAACCGCCTATGACGATAAGGGGCACTTCAGAAAGCCACGGAGAATATACAACCTGTTGTTTGACGCCGCACAGGACGATGTAGAGTACGGGAAGGATAAGGCCAACGGCAATTTCATTCATTGCATCCATAGCCCAAATGCAGATGGCCCATGTCGTAATGGAAAGGAAGAGGGCCATATGGTGCGTGACGGTTTGCCCGTCTATGGGCATCGCCCAGTAGACAATCAAAGGTATTGCAAAAGATATAAACCACTTTAAAGCCAGAGACATGTTTTTTCCCGTCATCGACAGAGTCATGATCTTCTCCTCCAGAGAGTGGTACGGAAAGCTTGAAGTGACTCTAGCTGTAAAAGAGAATACGTGATGTAACGGTTGCTACATTTTTCTCAAGGATGGATATTTTTTGTCTCCTGTGAAGAAAAAGTTGTACAGGCCGGGCCCGGAAAGGATTGCCCATGCGGTGAGAGTGATGTACAACCCGTTGTCGATAAAAATTTTTTTGTTGGGAAATGTATCTGGCTATTCGCCTTGTACGGGATAATGGCGTTTGCGCACAAGGAGGCCCCTATGGAGATGAATGACGCGAAACTGATAGAATTCACCCATATACCGCCGGAAGCCGGCGTGTGGCGTCAGGTCCTGGATCTCGGTACGCGCCTCCGTTTTCGCAAGGGTGAGGAAATCATGCACGGCGGGGAAAGAGGCGAATACCTCTATTATGTGCATCAGGGGGAAGCCCGGCTGATGCGGACGACGCTCGACGGGCGTGAAAAGATCCTCATGTCCATGCGCTCGGGGACGGTGACGGGGGAAACGCCGTTTTTTGACGAGGTCCCGGCGCGGAGTTCCATCGTGGCGGGAACGGATTGCGTGGTGTATGCCTTCTCCCGTGATTGCGTGCTTCACGAGATCCTTCCAAACTATCCCGCCCTGACGCTGGCGCTGTTGCACTCCTTGGCTTCCAAAGTCAGGGTGCTGTGCAACCAGTCGGTGAGCCTGAGCCTTGAGGAGCTGCCCCCGCGCATTTGCCGATTCCTGCACCTACGTATGCGGGACGACGGGGGCGCTCCGAATCCCCGCGTGTCGCCGGGGCTGAACCAGCAAGAGCTGGCGAACCTGCTCGGCGTGCATCGGGTGACGCTCAATAAGGCCCTGCGCGAACTGGAGCGGGAAGCGGTGCTCGGCCCGTACTCGCGGGATGAGGTGTACATCGTGGATATGGAACGTTTTCACGAACTGGCTTTAAAGTAGCAAACGCGGGGCACTGCCGAGGAGAACTTTTTTGAGGAGACGGGATCGGCATACCCCATAGAAAAATCGCCCCGGATCGGTCTGATCCGGGGCGATTGATTTTGGACTGGGCGTTAGTTCGCGGGAGCGGGCTGGGCCGCAGGAGCCGTTTCCGCTGCGGGAGCCGGTTCTTCAGGG
>UMFB01031711.1_pt1 | contig 13976 bp, 9 predicted proteins | sample 1964921 | NCBI WGS metagenome assembly UMFB01 (sample SAMEA4836037, study PRJEB28245) | human gut metagenome | biome: gut microbiome; material: fecal sample | place: Denmark | collected 2008
CTGCTCTTCCGGAGAACTTGCTTCTGAAAGTGGTGTCTGAGATCCATGATCCGGTGACAACAACAGACGAACTGATCCCATCCGGAGAAACATCTTCTTATCGTTCAAACCCACTGGGACTTGCAGAATTTGCACTGTCCAGAAAAGATCCGGCTTACGTGGGAAGAGCAAAAGAAGTTCAGAAAGCGCAGAAGGCGATTGAAGCAGGAACGTGTCCGCTTGAAGTATTGGATGAGTTGAAAGAAGTAATGGGCAAAGTAAGAAAAACTTATCCGGAAGCAGGTGAAGGCAATCTTGGAATCGGAAGTACGATTTTTGCAGTAAAACCAGGAGATGGTTCAGCGAGAGAACAAGCAGCATCCTGTCAGAAGGTACTCGGAGGATGGGCAAATATTGCATGTGAATATGCAACGAAGAGATATCGCTCAAATCTGATCAACTGGGGTATGCTTCCGTTTATCACGGAAGAAGATCACGAGAAATTAAGCTTTCAGAATGGTGATTACATCTTTGTGCCGGATATCCGCCGGGCAATCGAAGAGAAAGCGGCAGATATCAAAGCATATGTTGTGGGAAGTGAGTTGACAGAGGTCCATTTTAAACTTGGTGATATGACAGACGCTGAGAGAGAAATTATTCTGAAAGGATGTCTGATCAATTATTATCGCGGATAAAAAAGAGACGGTTCTGTAAGATCGGACCGATTATGGAGGCGGCGGCAATTTTGACGGCGTCTCCAAGCAAATACGGAAGGACTCCGACGGATAAGGCGGCGGTAAAGGAAAGTTCCATCTGAGCAGCGAGCCATAGCGTTCCAAAGATATAGGTGGCAGCCATTCCAAGTACCATGCCAAGAATCGTCAGAGTCTTTTTCTTTGGAAATATTTGCATAAAAAAACCGGCGATCAAAATCAAGAAAATAAATCCTGCCAGATATCCTCCGGTAGGTCCGGCGAGTTTGCCGATTCCGCCGGAGAAGCCGGAGAATACCGGAAGCCCGCAGATTCCTAAGAGAAGATAGAGGATATAGCTTATAAGAGCTTCTTTCCACGACAGTATATAGAGACTGATAAACAGAACTAGATTCGTTAAAGTGATTGGCACAGGACTGATGGGGATCGGGATGGACAAGGGGGCTAAAATACAAGTGATAGCGGTAAATAAAGCAACCCAGACCATTCGTTTCGTGGAAGATATAGAGTTCGTTGTTGTCATTTTGGTAATCTCCTTTGTAAAAAATAATCATTGATTTGAATTATATTCTCCGTATTTTGATATGTCAACCAAAATTGAATATATGGTTAACAAATGAATTGTGTAGAAGTGAAAGAAAAGTGCGAATTAAATATAAAAACATAAAAAGTCTGAAAATAATAACGGCGAATAAAAATAATAAAATAAATAAATAAAAAATAGAAAAATAGTGTTGACAAATCAAAACTCCGGTGCTATTATAAAGTCAATCCAAAAGAGATTAAACAATAACAAAAAGGAATCTGACGAGAAAGGGTTCTGGCAAAGGAAAAAAGGATTTTCCGGCAAAATGTTATTTGTGAACATTCTATTTCATATGTTGGTGAGATGGAGAGTTTGGAAATTTAGAAAAGGAGGCTTAATCCATTGGACAATGTAAAAGAATCAACAAGTCAATATGTTAGTGGTATGGCAGAGAAAAGTTCCCGTCAATTAAGCCTTTACCATAGAAGATAACCGGTAAGTGAGAATGAAAAGTGAAATCGGAGCAGAGAAAACCGGATGATAAAGATTAACATCTGCAGACATATTGAGTATAATACCACAGAACTTCAAAGAGATTAGACAATGTGTGAAGAAACATTACCTAATCTATCGATTTATATAATTAATATGCATATTGTTTATTGGGCAACAGTTCTGATAGGCAGATGTATATAACAAAGAATATAAAATAAAGATTATAGAGAGAATAACTTAATACTTTTATAGACAAATAATAAGGGCACTGGCTATAAAGGGAACGGTTATAGATATAATAATCAAAATAATTATTTTATATAAACTTTTAGAGGGATATAAATAAGGTATCGAAGATTATAAGTAAAATCTGAGACTTGGAGTTATAGATCGTTTATAAAAAAGGAAAACGGTTAAGAAGGGAACAGGTAATCGAAAAGATTCCTCCGATTAAAATAAAAGTGTATGATAAAATTCAATAGGAAATAGCCATTACGATCGGGAATGATTGTGATGGCTATTTTTGTAGCAATTTTGTAATATTTTTTTAACAATTTAGGCGTATATTTTGACAATAGGCAGGTCTTTGTGATAAACTGATATCAGTGAAATTGTAACTAAAACTATAATTTAATATATTTTGAGGTGAGAGAATTGGATAAATATGAATATCGGGTAAAGACAGAGCAGATGCTTGAATACGCAGAAGAAAAGCAGTATAAAAAAGCTATGGAAATTGCGGACACGATCGACTGGCGCAGGGTGAAGAATCCATCTATGCTAAATACTGTCAGCGAGATATATGAATACAATGGAGAATTTCAGAAGAGTCGGGATATTTTATTTGTGGCATATGATCGTGCACCGGAGAGCCGTAAGATCATATATCGTCTTGGGCTGTTAGCGCTGAAGATCAACGATACCGATGAGGCGTCTGATTGTTACGAGGAATTTGTGAAGGTTGCTCCAAAAGATCCGAATCAGTATATTTTAAAATATAAAATACTCAAGGCACAGAATGCACCGTATGCGGAGCAAATCAGTGCGTTGGAGGATTTTAAGAAAGCAGAGTATGTGGAAAAGTGGGCGTATGAGCTAGCAAGTCTGTATCACCAGGCAGGAATGACTGCAAAATGTCTTGAGGAATGTGATGATCTGATCCTTTGGTTCAGCGAAGGAAAATACGTATATCAGGCGATGGAGCTGAAGATGAAGTATAAACCTTTGACACCGCTTCAGCAGGAAAAATATGACAGCAGACCGGGTGCAAGACCAAAGGTAAATACATTGGCAGCAGTGAAAGCAAAAGCTGCACAGGCAAAAGCGGCAGAACAAGTAAAAGAAGAGAATACAGGAAAAGAAGAGAATACAAGAAAAGAGGAACCACAGGAAGCGGTTCGTGAAGAGCAGGCAGAGCAGGTAGAGCAGGCAGAAGAGAAGCCGGAAGAAGCGCTGAAGGCAGACGCAACGGAAGAAGCAGTGTCTGAAGAGGCGGAAGAAAGAGAAAAACCGGCAGAGAGTGAGAAAAGTTCTGCAATCACAAAAGTCGTAGCAGGTGCAACGTTGGAAGAAGCGTTGACGAATCTTGCCAGTGGTATCAAGATTGAAGAAGAGGCAATGGCACAGAAAGAAGAAGAACTTCTTCTCGGAGGCCAGATGAAGATTGATGAGATCCTGCAGGAATGGGAAGAAAAACAGAAAGTTCATGCGGATGCCATTGAGGAACAGAAAAAGAAAGACGAAGAGCGAATCCGTAAAGAGCGTGAAGCTGCCGAGAAAAGAAGAGAGGCAGAACGTCTTGAGATAGAACGCAAGGCAGCAGAAGCAGAGGCTGCAAGAAAAGCAGCGGAAGAAGAGGCTGCAAGAAAGGCGGCAGAAGAAGAGGCTGCGAGAAAGGCAGCAGAGGAAGAAGCTGCAAGAAAAGCAGCGGAAGAGGAAGCTGCAAGAAAGGCAGCAGAAGAAGCGGAGCGAAAAGCAGAACTGGAAGCAATCGTTCAGATGGCAGAAAAAGACAGAGATCCGGGTCTTGAAGGTAAGACACAGAGACTTCCGGATGATATTCTCGAACTTGTAGAGCAGCTCGAAAGCAGAGTTGCAGGCGCAGAGGCTGCGAAAGAGATGGAAGCAGAACTGACGGAAGAAGATGAGATGGAAGAAGAGATCTTCGGCGGTGCAGAGGACGATTTTGTCGGTGGAGAAGAGACAGAACTTCCAGAGATTGATGAAGAATATTTACAGGCAGAGTTTGAGAATGAAGCTGCATATGATGATGTGGAATATGCCGAGGAAGACGACTTTGACGAAGAAGAATATGAAGAAATAGAAGCCGAGGATGACTTCGAAGAAGAGGATTTCGAAGAGTACGCCGAGGAAGACGACTTTGGCGAGGAAGAATATGAAGAAGTAGAAGACGGCGAGGATTTCGAAGAGTATGAAGAAGTAGAAGACGGCGAGGATTTTGAAGAGTATGAGGACGACCTCGATGATGCGTACGAAGAGGATTTTGCCGAAGAAGAATATGAGGACGATTTCGACAACGACTTCTCAGAAGAAGATTTTGATGAATTCGATGAAGCTGAGGATGAAGAAGATTTTGAAGCGGATTTCGAGGAAGAGGACTTTGAGGAAGAGGACTTTGAGGAAGACGACTTTGAGGAGGATGAAGAAGATTTCGATCTTGACAGCTTTTTTGCCGAGGAAGAATCGGTGAAAGCAGCAGACTTTGAAATTGAGGAACCGTCAGAAGCAGAGATTCAGAAGCGGATTAAGAAGTCCAAGGGAAGCGGTGTTCCGTTTGATACCGGATTCGTTGTTACCGGACGTTATGATTTGAGCGCTACCAGTGAGATTGGATTAAAAGCAGGACTTACAGAGGAGCAGAAGAAGTTATTCTCTTACTTTGTACCGGTTCGCGGAATGAGTGAACAGATTGTAGAAGTTCTTGATAATGACAGAAGAGCACAAAGAGAGGGAACATCAAAGACGGGAAACCTTCTTGTAATCGGAAGAAAAGGTTCTGGTAAGACGGTTCTTGCGGTAGATATTGTAAAAGCGATCCAGAAACAGAGAAACTTAAAGCAAGGTAAAGTTGCGATTGTAACCGGAGAATCTTTGAATAAGAAAGAACTCTCTAATATCATTCAAAAGCTGCGCGGCGGAGCGATCATTATCGAGAAAGCAGGAAAGCTGAATGCGAGAACGGTAAAAGAGTTAAGCTATCTGATGGAAAAGAAGACCGGAGAGATGCTCTTTGTTCTGGAAGATCAGAGAAAGCCGCTTGAGAGAATATTGACCGCAAATCCTGACTTCAAGAGAAAATTCACATCCAAGCTTGAGCTTCCGGTATTTATCAATGATGAACTGGTGACATTTGGTCAGACTTATGCAAAAGAGAATGGATATAAGCTGGATGAGATGGGTATTCTTGCATTGTACAGCAGAATTGATGTAATGCAGAGAGAAGATCACGCAGTAACCGTTGCAGAAGTAAAGGAAATCATGGATGAGGCGATTGCTCATTCACAGAAGGCAAATGTAAAACATCTTGCGAGAAGAGTATTCGGAAAGAGTACAGATGATTCTGACAGAGTAATTCTGAAAGAAGAAGATTTTAAGATTTAATTTCAAATGGACATTCTTATAAAAAGTGTCGGTTATCGTAGAAAACCGACACTTTTTTCATTAATTTCAGTGAAAGGATTGGTCAGATTGTACAGGTATGCTTGAATTTTAGTTTATCCTAAAGTATAATATTACTATAATTGCTTCGGAATGTGAGGGATGAATCTATGGCAGCTAAGAAAAAGAAACCATATGAGATTGGAGAACTTGATCAGTATCTATTTGGGCAGGGAAACCATTATGAAATATATAAAAAATTAGGTTCTCACCGTGTGAAGAATGGAAAACAGGAAGGGGTATACTTTGCAGTATGGGCGCCACATGCAGAATCTGTTTCCGTAGTCGGAGAGTTTAATGACTGGGATGTAGAGGCAAATCCTATGGTGAGAGAGGAGCCTTTGGGAATTTATACTTGCTTTGTGCCGAAGGTAAAAGAGGGGACGCTGTACAAATATTGTATTGAAACATATCAGCATGAATATATTTTTAAGGCAGATCCTTTTGCGAATTATGCAGAGCTTCGTCCGGGAACTGCATCCAAAGTTGTGGATATCAGTCATTTGAAGTGGACGGATGATAAGTGGATGGAAGCAAGAAAGACATGGAAGAATGAAGAAGAACCTATGTCAATCTATGAGGTACATATCGGCTCATGGAAGCGCCATCCGGGACGAGAGGATGAAGGCTTCTACAGCTATCGTGAATTCGGTAAGGAGATTGCGGCATATGTCAAGGATATGGGCTATACACATATTGAGTTGATCGGTGTTGCAGAGCATCCATTTGACGGTTCATGGGGATACCAGGTGACCGGATATTATGCTCCGACATCCAGGTACGGAACACCGGAGGACTTTGCATGGATGATCAATTATCTTCACCAGAATAAGATCGGTGTAATCCTTGACTGGGTACCGGCTCATTTTCCAAGAGATGCACATGGACTTGCTGACTTTGATGGAACGCCGACATTCGAATATGCAGATCCAAAGAAGGGTGAGCATCCGGACTGGGGAACAAAGATTTTTGACTACGGAAAGAATGAGGTTCGCAATTTCCTCATTTCCAACGCATTATTTTGGGTAGAATACTTTCATATTGACGGTCTGCGTGTGGATGCTGTGGCATCCATGCTCTATCTTGACTACGGAAAGCAGGATGGACAGTGGATTGCTAATAAATATGGTGAAAATAAGAATCTGGAAGCGATTGACCTCTTCAAGCATCTGAATTCTGTTGTTCTCGGCAGAAATCCGGGAGCGCTTATGATTGCAGAAGAATCGACCGCATGGCCGAAAGTGACAGGTCCGGTAGAGGATGATGGACTGGGCTTCAGTTTGAAGTGGAATATGGGATGGATGCACGATTTTACAGAGTATATGAAGCTTGACCCATATTTCAGGAAAGATAATCATAATCTGATGACATTTGCAATGAGCTATGCTTACAGCGAGAATTATATTTTAGTTCTCTCCCATGATGAGGTTGTTCACCTGAAATGTTCGATGCTCAATAAGATGCCGGGGTTGGGCTTTGATAAGTATGCCAACCTGAAAGTCGGATATGCATTTATGATGGGACATGCCGGTAAGAAACTGCTCTTTATGGGACAGGAATTTGCACAGCTTCGTGAGTGGAGTGAGGAACGGGAACTTGACTGGTATCTGCTTGCAGAGAGAGAGCATCAGGCAATTCAAAACTGGGTGAGAGATTTGTTGCATTTGTATAAGAAGAATAGGGCAATGTATGAACTGGATCATTCGTGGGAAGGCTTTGAATGGATCAATGCAGATGACGCTTACAGAAGCATATTCAGCTTCGTGAGACATTCGAAGGATAATAAGAAGAATCTGCTATTCGTATGCAATTTCACTCCGATGGAGAGAGAAGATTATCGTGTTGGAGTGCCAAGAAGAAAGCAGTACAAGCTGGTGCTCAACAGTGATGAAGAAAAATACGGCGGAACAGGAGAAGAAAGACCGCTTGTATATAAGGCGGAGAAGAAGGAGTGCGACGGAAGACCATATTCCTTTGCATATAGCTTGAAACCGTACGGCGTTGCGGTATTTGAATTTTAAAATTGAAAGTGAAAAAGAATCCTCTGATTTTTCAGGGGATTCTTTTTGTGTGTTCATTTATTTTGATTGTTATGCTGCGTTTATTCAGCGCCTTCGGTACCTTCTGCTGCACCGGTATCTCCTTCAGTAGAAGAGCTGTCCTGTGCGTTGTTGTCTGTACTTTCATTGTCTGTGCTGCCTTCGCTGTCTGCGTTTGTATCATCAGAAGAGTTATCCGGGATTGTGATATCTTTGCCTTCGGAAGTATCGGCATTCGGTGTTTCGGCAGCCTCTTCGGAGTCTTTGTCGTCACCGCCGAATAAGCCCTTGAAGAAGTTGACGATTTTATCCCACCAGCCTTCTGTATCGGCATTTTCTACTTTGTCCTTGATATCATCCAGTGTGCTGTCGGTTACAATGTCACTTCCGAGGATGTCGTCTTTTGTATCGTTAATGATACCGCCATCACCTTTGTCGCCTCCGAAAAAGCCTTTGATGGAGTTCCAGATCTTAGCAAAGAAGCCTTCTGACTTGCCTGCCAGATTCTCTAAGGTATCTTTCAGAGCTTTGACATCATAATCATACTGAGAGATTTTCTCCATGAGAGCTACGATTTTGTCAAGCTGTTCTTGAGTGAGTGTGATGTTGAGGTTGTCTGCGTTATCTTCAACAACATCTTGGATCTCATCTTTGTCAGTGATTCCTTCTTCGATCACTTCCTGTTTGATATTGTTCATTAAATCGGTAGCTTCTTCCTGACCGATAGCATCTGCCAGTTCTCCGGTAGTTACAAGCTCCTCGGTGGCAGCCTCTTTTTGTCCCTCATCAAGGGTCTCGCCGCTGGCTGTCTCGTAAGCCATCATAATGCCGGTAAGAGCTCCGGTTCCGGACACTTCGATTGGAGAAGCGGCAACAACGTTACAGTTCTCTACGCCGGATGTTGTCAGTGTACTTGCGATCATAGAGCTGGTTACGAAAGTAAGGTTAGCGGTTTTTACCTGAATACCGCCGCTTTCTGTCGGCTCTACATAAGAGCAGCTGTAAGTTCTTGTTCCAATCTGGGACTCGGTAGCGATCCCTTCCATGTATTTTCTTTCGTCATCATTGGTGACTTCGATGGTCTCTACTTTATCTGCACTTGTTCCAAAGTATTCGTACATATCGTTTTTCTGCTCGTCGGAAAGATTAGCACCCAGAGTTACGACTTTGGAGCTGTCTGCTTTTGCGACCATCGGCAGACAGGAAGCGAACAGAGAGAGAGTTACAACAAATGGGATGATTTTTTTTAATTTTTTCATAATCGATCGGTGTTTTCACCATTCCTCCTTTATCTTGTATACTATCCTAATATACCATATACCGGCTTATTTGCAAATGAAATATACCTTAACAATTCCTAAAGATTTTATGGAGACGCGTCTCCAATACATCTGTGTCGATCAGACCGGAGAAGCCGGCAAGAAGCTGTCCGTTATGGAAAAACAGAAAAGCCGGTACGATATCGATTCCGTAAGATTGCGCAAGTATTTCTGATTCATCAATTTCAACCTCACAGAATTTATACTGTGCCTGAAAACGTTTGGCAAGTTCTTCTGCACAAGGGCGCATCATCGCACATTTACTGCACCAGCGAGCATAAAACATGACGGCTGTAGGCTGAGATGCTTCCAGGACTTCTGCTTTAAAATCCCTTTCAGTCAGATGCAGCATAAGTTAGTGCCTCCTTTGCTTTGTCCGGCAGCTAGCATCAGAATTCAGGATTGAGCAGACTTCTCTCATGGATTTGCAGGTGCATGAGAGAAAGCGGAACAATCGTCTGTTGCGATAAAATAGTAGATAGAGCTGTTTTTTTGGATATTTCTTTTTCTGATTTCGCATATGCAGTCTCCGGAACAAAAGTTTCCCTATATTATATGCAGGAGAGGGGCTGCTATTTCCTTCTGGCAATCAGTTTACAGATCGGATGATTCATAGAAGAAAATTTTTCCTCATATTCGGTCATGATATTACCGCTGTTCATGGTAGCATCGTTGTGAAGATCATATGTACAGGCGGTCATATTCCAGATGTCAGAAGTCTCCAGTTCTTCCACGGAGAAATCGAAAAGTGCCCGGTTATCGGTTTTGAATTCAACCTGTCCGTCCGGAATCAGAATTTGATCGTAGCGTTTGAAGTATTCAGTGGAAGTAAGTCTTCTTCTGGCGTGTCTTGCCTTTGGCCACGGATCGGAAAAATTCAGATAGATTCTGGAAATTTCATTTTTGTCAAATACTTCCGGTAAGGTGGCGGCGTCCATACAGATAAACCGTAAATTCGACACCTCTTCTTCCAGTTTTTCTACGGCGCGCAGAAGGACGCTGGAATAGCGCTCAATACCAATATAGTTAATGTCTGGATTGAGTCTGGCAAGTGCGAGGATGAACTGTCCCTTTCCCATACCTACTTCTATGTGGATCGGATTGCTGTTATGAAAAATTGCCTCTTTCCAGTTTCCTTTATAGTCTGTTTCAGTCTTAATGACCATGTCAGATCCGGCAAGAACACTGTCTGCACGGGGGATATTTCTTAATCTCATAATTGATACCTTCCTTTTGCTTGTTTTTCGTGTCTTTGCACGGGGTAAAGCTACAAGTTTTATGCCTTTTCTAGTTTAACTTCCGGATAATAAAAAGTCAAATTTAAAAATAGTGTCCAGTATGTGTAAAAAATGTATAAAAATCATAAAGAAATGATATAAATTTATACAGTTTTACCATGGTATTTTTCGGGAATAGGTGTATGATATAAAAAATGGATTTTTTTGTTAAAAAAACGACAAGCGGAGGTGGTAGAAGATATGGATTCTGTAATTGAACAACTGGCAGAAATCGAAACTACAGCAGAAGCAATTGTTGATCATGCTGAAGAAGAAAAGCACAAAATTGAGAAGCGTATACAGGCAGAGAGAGATCAATTTGATGAAGAACTGGAAGCTGAGACTCAGAAGAAGCTTGTAGCCATTAAAAAAGAAGCAGATGAGAGAATGGAACAGGTAATGGCAGAACAAAGAGAAAAGAACAGTTTTATGCTGGAACATCTGCAAAAAGAATATGATGGAAATCACGAGCTATATGCGAAGGAGATCGTAAGACGTATTGTAGAGGTGTAAAGACATGGGAAATGTTATGACTTACAGTGGGATTGTCACAAAGGTCCGCGCGATGCAGGCGAAGCTTTTGACAGATCAGGATTATAAAAATATCGCAGCTCTTCCCAATGTGCCCCAGGCTATTGAATATCTAAAAGGGAAACCGGCCTATGCAGAATATATGAACCGGCTGGATTCATCTCTTTATCACCGAAGCCATGTGGAGAAAGTACTGTATCAATCACTATACGATGATTGGGCAAAAATGTTCCGGTTTGCGGGCATGGAACAGAAGAAATTCCTGAAAATCTATTGGAAACGCTATGAGGTGGATCTTATTAATTACTGCCTGAGAATCGTGTTTAATCACTATGACAGGCCATTTGACCTTGATTATAAAAAGGAATTTTTTGACAGGTATTCGCAGTTGTCCATTGATAAGCTGATCACATCCACAACGGTGGAGGAGCTGGTGGATAATTTGAAGGATACAGAGTATTATGAACCGCTTAATAAGTTGAAGGAATCGGGGAATGCATCCCTGTTTGATTATGACCTGGCGTTGGATCTGTATTATTTTCAGGCGCTGTGGAGCAAACAGAGGAGAAATCTGAAGAAGCAGGAGCTGGAAATCTTTAAACGTGATTATGGAACGAAGATTGATCTTCTGAATATTCAGTGGATTTACAGAGCAAAGAAATATTATGGGCTTCTTCCGCCGGATATCTATTCTCTGACGATACCGGTTCATTATCGACTGAATATTGAAGAGTTCAAAGCGCTTGTGGAGGCGCCCAGTGTGGAACAATTTGAAGCGAAGCTTCAGGAATCTTATTACGAAAAGAGATATCGTTATACCGGTGCCAAGACACTGGAGCAATTTTACAAAGATTGTCTCAGAGATCTGTATCTTAGAGACAGGCGCCGGAATCCATATTCCATAGCAACGATCAGCACTTATCTGTTTTTAAAAGAAGAAGAGATCTATAAGCTGACAACAGCTCTTGAGTGTATCCGCTATGGTCTGACTTCAAGAGAAACGCTAGGATACTTGGGAGGTATAGGGTAATGATTGTAAAGATGAAATTTTTGAGCATCAGCGGACCGAAGGTTGATATCGACCGTGTCTGCGATAAGTATCTGTCAAAATATGAGATGCAGCTTGAAAATGCGGTGGCAGAGTTGAAGACGACAGATAACTTACAGCCTTTCGTGGAGGTGAACCCGTATCGGGAGCCTCTCGCCAAGGCAGAGCAGTTCGCAGCTCTTATTAAGAACGAGAAGGTTCATGCGGATTCCGTAATGACGGAAACTGAGATGATGGACATGATTCGAGAGATCAATCATGAATATTTAAACCTGCAGGACAAGAAGGAGCTTCTTAAGAAAAAAGAAGAAGACTTAAAGAATCGACTCAATGTGTTGGAACCATTTTGCCCGTTAGAGGTAGATTTGAACAAAGTAACGCATTATCGTTACATGAAAGTACGTTTTGGGCGGGTTGCAGTAGATTATTACCGCCGATTAGAAAAATACCTGTTTGAAGATTTGAATGCGGTCTTTATTGAAGGTATAAGAAATGAAAATTATGTATATGGAAGCTATTTTGTTTCTAATGCGGAAGCAAGTAAAGTAGATTCTGTATTTAACTCGCTTCATTTTGAGAGGATCAATCTCCCGACGGAGGCGGTCGGAACTCCGGCACAGGCTTGTGAAGATCTGAAAAATCAGATGGAAAGTACACACAAAGAGATTGAAGGTCTGGAACAAGAAGTGGACCAGCTTATGAATCGCTACGCAGCGAAAATCTTAGGCGCACAGAAGCGGCTGGAAGAGCTTTCTAACATTTTTGACGTAAGAAAGATGGCGGCAAGAATTGAGGAAGCTGATACCAGAGAAGACTATTACATTTTGTGCGGATGGATGGGTGAAGATGATGTGAAGAAGTTCCTCGAAGAGACGAAGAACGATGACCGCATCTTTATTGTTGTTGAGGAAGACAGGGAGAAATATTTCGGTGATCCCCCGACCAAGCTCAAAAATCCGAAGTTTTTCAAACCATTTGAAATGTTTATCAGAATGTATGGACTTCCTTCGGCGAATGAGATGGACCCGACCATTTTTGTGGCGCTTACTTATACCTTTATCTTCGGCGCCATGTTTGGCGATGTGGGGCAGGGGTTCTGTCTGTTCGTAATCGGCGGGATCCTGTATCTGACGAAGAAAATGAACCTTGCAGGAATCGTATCTGTGGCTGGACTTTTTTCTATGTTTTTCGGATTTATGTTCGGAAGTATATTCGGATTTGAAGATATCATAGAGCCTATCTGGCTGCGGCCTGCGGAAGCTATGACAAATCTTCCGTTTATCGGTCAGCTCAACACAGTATTTATTGTGGCGGTTGCTTTTGGTATGGGACTGAATATTCTCGTGATGATCTTCCAGATCATCAATTCCATAAAGTCCGGGGACAAAGAAGAATTATGGTTCTCGCACAACGGAGTTGCCGGACTTGTGTTTTATGGATTCTTAGTGGTGACAATTGTACTGTATATGACAGGGCATAAAGTGCCGGGCAATATTATGATGGCGCTGTTCCTTGGAATTCCAATCCTGATGTTTGTGTTTAAAGAGCCTCTTGGCAATCTTGTAAAGCACAATCATAAAAAGATTGAAGGCGGAAAAGGAATGTTCTTTGTGCAGGGATTTTTTGAACTGTTCGAGACGCTGCTCAGTTATTTCTCAAACACACTGTCCTATGTACGTATCGGCGCATTTGCAGTGAGCCATGCTGCCATGATGGAAGTAGTGCTTATGTTATCGGGAGCGGAAACCGGAAGCCCGAACTGGTTAGGCGTTATCGGAGGAAATATTTTCGTATGTCTGCTGGAAGGACTGGTTGTCGGAATTCAGGTATTGAGACTTGAATATTATGAGATGTTCAGCCGGTTCTATAGGGGAAGCGGAAGAGAATTCAAACCATTTAATGAACATAGAAAAATACAATAATATTGCATAGATTAAGGAGGATATAAAATCATGACATTAGCAGTAAAATTATTACTTATCGGAGCCCTTGTACTTGGCATTGTGATTCCATTCGGTTATTTTCTTCTTGGAGAGAAAACAAAGAAGCGTTACAAAAGAGCGATCGGAGCAAATGCGTTCTTTTATTTCAGTGCATTTGTGATTGCCGGTATTATGATGTTTAGTGGAGATCCGGTTCAGGCAGCAGAGGCAGCAGGAACAGCAGCATCTAACGCAACCGGATTTGGTTACCTTGCCGCAGCACTTTCAACCGGTTTATCTTGTGTGGGCGGTGGTATTGCCGTAGCAAGTGCCGCATCAGCAGCGCTTGGTGCAATCAGTGAGGATTCCAGTGCACTTGGTAAATCACTGATCTTCGTAGGTCTTGCAGAAGGTGTATGTCTGTACGGACTGATCATCTCCTTCATGAT
>UMFB01005351.1_pt1 | contig 13931 bp, 13 predicted proteins | sample 1964921 | NCBI WGS metagenome assembly UMFB01 (sample SAMEA4836037, study PRJEB28245) | human gut metagenome | biome: gut microbiome; material: fecal sample | place: Denmark | collected 2008
CCCGCCCGGCCGTTTTTGCCGCTTTGCACGGCAAGCCCGAAAAAAGCCTCATGCAGTTCATCTGCATGAGGCTTTTTGTGCCCTGCGGGAATTATTTTTCCCGCAGCTTTTCCTCCAGCGCGCGCAGCTTTGCCATCTCCTCCGGGATGCCGATGTGCTGCGGGCACACCCGGGCGCACTTGCCGCAGGCGCGGCAGGCGGCCGGGCGGGCGGCGGCGGGGATATCCCCGCTCTCTTTCAAAAAGCGGCCGGTGCTTTTCGCCGCGGCGCAGCGGTTGTACGCTTTGAACAGGCCGGGAATGTCCACCCCGAACGGACAGGGCATGCAGTACCGGCAGCCCGTGCAGGGGATGCGCTGGGCCTGCCTGTCGATGCGCACGGCCCGGGTGAGCGCGTTCTGCTCGGACTTTGTCAGCGGCTGGAAGGGCGACATCGCGGCAAGGTTGTCCGCAAGCTGTTCCTCGCTGCTCATGCCCGAAAGCACCACCAGCACGCCCGGCAGGCTGGCCGCGAAGCGGATGGCCCAGGACGCAATGCTGCGGCCGGGCGCCTTCGCCTTCAGCACCGCCTCGGCCTCCGGGCACAGGGAAGCCAGCGCGCCGCCGCGCACAGGCTCCATCACGATGCACGGCAGGCCGTATTCCTGCAATATTTCGTACTGCTCCCGGGCGCGCTGCACGGTCCAGTCCAGATAATTCAGCTGCAGCTGGGCAAAATCCCACGGGTAGGCGGCGCATATCGCGCGCAGCACGGCGGGCTTGTCGTGGAACGAGAAGCCCAGGCGGCGGATCTTCCCCTCGGCCTTTTTCCGCGCCAGAAATTCAAACGCGCCGATGCGCCGGATCTTCTCGAACCGTTCGGCGTCCACCGCGTGGCACAGGTAAAAATCAAAATAGTCCACACGGCAGTTGGCCAGCTGCTCGTTGAACACCTGCTCCATATCCTCCTGCGTTTCCAGCTTCCACAGCGGCATCTTCGTTGCCAGGTAAAACGATTCCCGCGGATATTTTTCCAGCGCCGCGCCGATGAATTTTTCCGCGCCGCCGCCGTGGTACGGATACGCCACGTCAAAATAGGTAATGCCCCCGCGCACGGCCTCGTCCACCAGCGCCCCGGCGCGCGCGTAGTCGATGGCGGTGCCGCCCGGCTCCAGCGTGGGCAGGCGCATACAGCCCAGCCCCAGCAGCGAAGGGCGGCAGTCCGTATCCCTGTAAGAACGGTATTCCATAACGATTCCCCTTTTCCGTTTCCCACGGGCGCGCCGCGCCCGTGCAGTATTCCTGCTTTCAGTATAAGGGCGCGGCGGAAAAAATGCAATGCGGGGCTTTTCTTCTCCCGACTCCCCCTTGGACGGATGGCTTCAGCTTCGTCCATTTCACGATGCATTGAATAAAGCGGGAAAATATTGTATATAGGTAAATAAAAAGAAAAGTTGGTAATTGCAGGAGGCATACGATGGCATTGGAAAAAGTTTATGATTATTTCCATAATTATGATAAGCAGACTTATCAGGTTGTAGCTTGTATGGGAAATGAGCCGTCGGAGCACGATATAAAGAAATTTGAACATCAGTATGGGATAAATCTTCCTGCTGATTTTAGAGAGTTCACTATGTCCCCATTAGGCGGACTTTATATGGAGGTTCGGGAAGAAATATGGCCACGGGCGAAACAGTATGACATAGGCCCATTTTGGTCGTTCTGCCGAGGAATTATAGTCTATGGAATTGCCAATGGAATACCCGATTTTTTGGATATTCGTGAGAAAACGAAAGAACTGCACGATGAAGGGTTTACTGGTTTTATCCCGTTCTTGTCCATTATAGGGAATGGTGATGAAATATTTTGTTTTGACAAGGATAATAACATAGTCCTTCTGGACTGCTATACAACAGGAGAAGCTGCACCGGTTGAAGGGGCTTTTTCAGATTGTTTGATGAAACAAATTGCAGAGTTGGAAGAACGGAAAAACAAGAAAATCCGGGGAGAGGATAAAAATAACTAATTCCGGTTTGCCGGGCTTGCCGTCCATGAATCTGCCCCTCCGTCAATTTCGGCAAAGGGAGGTTATTTATAGCCTAAACCTGTTCAAAAGGCAAAAGGGGGGCTTTTCTTGTTCACAAATCCCGGCTATAATGGGATATGTTGTAATTTGCGGCCCTGTGCGGCCGCGCAAAAAATCAATGAGGTGAAAAACATGTTTTTATCGGTGATCCTCACCATCGCGGCCGCGTATATGGCCCTGCAATGCGGCCTGACGGCCTTTTCCGTTCCCTTTGCGTCCTGGACATGGCTTTCCTGGCTGTATCTGGCCATGGCCGCCGTGATGATCGGCGTCTGCGTGGTCAGCGCGCGCCGCGCCGTGCGCGCCTACAAAAAGCAGGCCGAAAAAATCAAGGAAGAACAGGCCCGGGAGCTGGAAAAGCTGCACGCCAAACGGCGGGCGCTGTATCTGGACGAGGACATCGACATTGAGGCCGAGGCCGCGAAGGCCGAAGCCGCGCGCCTGGCCGCCCAGGCGGAGGAGGCCGCAGGGGCAGACGCGCCGGACGGCGGCGCGGACGACGGGGAAAGCGGCGAAGCCGCCGAAGAGGAGGACGGCGGCGACGATTGACCCGCGCCGCGCCCGGCAAAGGGACGCGCTTTCCGGAAGAAATTGCCTTGCGTATCCCGCGCCCCCCTGCGCACAATAACAGCACGGGGGTGTTTAAAATGCAAAACCAAACCAACAAGGAAAGCCAAAACCGGCACGGGCAGCCCAGCGCCCACGGCAAGCAGCACAAGGCCCACGGCCATGTGGAGCAGGCCCGAAGGGACGGCCAAACTGCCACCAGCGAAAACGTGTATGAAAACCTTGCAGAAAACGCCTGGTTTCCCGCTTTGTACGCGGACGAGGTTTTGATGGACGATTTCGGCCCGGATTTTCCGGAAGTGTGACCTGCACAAAAAGTTTATCCGGCACAGATAAAGCAGCCCGGGAAGCGCCGCTCAACGCGGCGGCTTCCCGGGCTGCTGTTCTATCTCCTGTTCTAGCTCCTGCGGAAAAGCTTCCATCCATGTCTGAAGCCCGTTTATAAACCGTGAAAGATGGTATCCGTCGCACACCGCATGGTGTACCTGCACAGCCAGCGGCAGGCGCATTTTCCCGCCATCGGAAAAATATTTTCCAATCGTGAAAATCGGCAGGAAATAGTCATATCCGTTCTGCAAATTCAGGTTGAAGCCTGTAAAGCTCGACCAGGGAATGCAGGACACGTTGAACAGGTTTTTGCCTGCGGGCGGCTTTGAAAGCTCCGGAGCATTCCGGTACCGCGCCATATCCTCCCGATACCGCGCCAGAAACACCGCAGGCGACGCATCGTATGCCGTCCAAACCTCCGTGAAGCTTTCTGTCTCCTTATGGAAAACCGTATAACAGGGATCGCAGTGGCTGTAATATCCCACATTCCCCATTTCATCCTGGGCCATCCGAAATTCCGCATGCCGGTTGACCTCCCGTGCAAGCCCATATAAGACCACGGGAAAAAACGGCAGCCCCTTTTCCCGCACCCCGCACAACAGTTTTGTGACATCCAGCGCCACCGTCATACTGTATGTGCAGGGCACCGCTTCGGCATAATGCTCATATCTCTTTTTCCGTTTCCACGCCTGCATGTCGATTTTATGAAACGTCACAGCCATCCTCCTGTTCTCTGTACCGTCTTCTTCAGCGCACATGAACAGCGAGCGTTATCCCACGCTCCGGCCGTGCGGCCCGTCCCGCCCCGTCAAAGCCGGCGGCCTGCCGCCGCGCAGGGTCACCGGAACCGCTCTGCGCCCCACCAGTGCGGCATCAGCTCCCGCAAACGCACCGTTTTCCCGGTTTCGGCGTCCGCCAGTATTTCAAGGCCGGGGCTGTCCTTATCCAGCTGCATCATGAATTCCCTGCACGCGCCGCAGGGCATTCCCACGCGCCCGTCCCCCATCACGCACACCAGCCGCACAATGCGGCTCTCCCCGTTCGTGATCATATTGGCGATGGCGCTGCGCTCCGCGCACATGCCCAGCGTACAGGCGGTGTCGATGCACACCCCGGTGTAAACATTTCCCGCCGCGGTGAGAATGGCGGCGGCCACGCCGCCGGCCTCGATGAACGGCGAGACCGCGCGGGGGGCCAGCTTCTCCGCGGCTTTGTCATAAAGCTCTTTCCATTGCATGGTATGACCCTCTCTTTTCTTTTTACAGGCCGCTCTTGCGCCGCCTCCCAATATTCCCGCGGGCCGCGGCCGGGCGCGCGGCGCGTCACTGCCCGTTCAGCTCCCGCACAAACGCCTCGGGCTTTGCCGTCAGCTCGGCCCAGGCAGGCACAAAGCCGCATTTCACGGCGTTGCGCACCGATTTGATGTTTGACCACGCGGCGCAGTAAAACGGCACCTTTCCCCGGGCAAGCGTTTCGGCCGCAAGGCGGGACGTCAGCGCGGCGGCAACGCCCCGGCGGCGGTATCCGGGCAGCACGTCCACGCCGATCTGCCACATGCTTTCACAATCCGCCGAACAGCCGGCCAGGCCCACCAGCCTTGCGCCGTCGTACGCGCCCACGGCCAGCACGTCCAATTCCCTCCGTTTTTCGCACAGAGCGTTGCTCCATTCCGGCCGGTACAGGCCCGCGAAGTCCGCAGGCCCCAGCACCTTCAGCGCATACCCGCAATCCCACTGCCGCATGCGGGAAACATCCGGAAGAAAATATTCCGCCATGAAGCATATCCGCATGCCGAAGGGACGCAGCGCGTCCGCCAGCACGTTCATGTTCGGCGTTTCAAAGCAATGCTCGGGCGCATACCGCTCCACATAGGCCCGCACGGCTGCCTCGGCCTCGGGCGCGACGGAAGCCACCACGTTGCCGCCGTAGGAGACAAGGTCGCAGAAAAAGGGCAGCGACAGATATTTCCGCGCCCCGGCATGGGGCGCGGAACGCACCACCACGCTGTGCTCCCGGCCGAAGTCCTCCGGGCTGCAATTCAGATCAACGGCGGACTGCCGCAGCGCGGCGGCCCATATTTCCTCTTTTGTCATATACGTCATCCCTTCCGGCTCCGGCCGCGCTCCGCCCGCACCGTCCCGCCGCGCGAAAACAGCCTGCCGTTGGCCAGCGCAAGCAATGCTTCGGCCGCGGGGTAGCGGATGATGCCGCTGGTGTTGAGCACCAGGTTTTTAAACGGCAGGTCGCGCACCGTCATCTCGCACACCCGGCGGTTCACCGCCGGGTTGTTGGAAAAATGCATGCCCAGCCGCGCCGCGCACAAAGCCAGCGCGTGCAGCGCGCGCCCCGTGCGGCTGTCCAGCATGTCGCCCAGCACCGTCGTCTGGGTGTATTCGCCGCGGACGGGCTTTTGGTTGCGTGGCAGCGGCCGCGTGTGGATGGCGGCAAACGCCGCGTCCGGGAACGTGTTGTCCGCAAACGAGCCGTACGGCCCCCCGGCGCTGTGGGCGGGCGGCAGCGCCACCGTTTCGCCCCGCGCCGTAAAAGCGGCGTGCAGCAGCAAACAGCGGCTGTGCCGCCCCACGGACACCTCATAACGGCCCGCCTCCACCACGAACGCATGGCGCGCCACATCATAAAACTCCAGCGCGCTGGGCGGCAGCGTCACACAAACCGTTTTGCGCTCGCCCGGCTTCAGCGCCACACGGGCAAAGCCCGCCAGCGTGCGCACGGGCTGGTGCGCGGCGGAATTCCGGTGGGCCACGTACACCTGCGCGGTCTCCACGCCCGCCATCGCGCCCGTATTTTCCACCGTGAAAAGCACCTCGATGGCCTTGCCCGGCGCCAGCACCTTGCGGGAAAGCGTAAGGCCCGAATACGCAAAGGACGTATAGCTCAGCCCGTAGCCGAAGGGAAAGCGCACGTCCACATGCGCTTTGTCGTAATAGCGGTAGCCCACATAAATGCTTTCGTTGTAGGTAACGGCGTCCGGCCCCATGGGCCAGTGGCGCGCGGCGGGCGTGTCCTCCAGCCTTTTGGGCCACGTCTCCGCCAGCCTGCCCGCCGGGCATGCCCTGCCGTACAAAAGCTGGAACACGGCTTCGCCCACGCCCTCGCCGCCCAGCGCCGTGTACAGCACGGCCTTCGCCCTGGGCAGCCACGGCGTTTCCACGGGGCTGCCGCCCGCCAGCACCACCACCACGTCTTTTCCCGCCCCGGCCAGGCGGTCCAGCAGGTGCAGCTGGTTGAACGGCAGGCGCATGTGGGCGCGGTCGTAGCCTTCGGTCTCGAACAGGTCCGTCAGGCCCAGGAACAGCAGCACCGTGTCCGCGCCCCGGGCGGCGTTCAGCGCCTTTTCCTCCAGCTTTGCGTCCACGCATTCGCTGTCCGGGTCATAGCCGGGCGCATACGCGGCGTCTCTGCAGCCGCCGCGCACCAGCGCGTGCAGGAAATCCGGCCTGCCGTGGGCGTTGATGAGGCTGGAGCCCGCGCCCTGATACCGGCAGCGCCTGCCCGCCAGCGCGCCGACGACCGCCACCTTCGCGTCCGGCGCCAGCGGCAGCGCGCGGCCTTCATTCTTCAGCAGCACAGCGCTCTCCCGCGCGGCGCGCACGGCCAGCGCGTGGTGCCTGTCCAGCATGCGGCGCACCGCCGCCACATTGTGCACGGGCGCGGGATACGCCTTTTTGCGCTGCGGCGCATGGGCCAGCGCCAGGCGCAGCACCCGGGCGCACAGCGCGTCCAGCGCCGCCTCGTCCAGCCTGCCCGCGCGCACGGCCCGCACGATCTCCCGGTCCGTCACGCCGCCGGAGGAGGGCATTTCCAGGTCCAGCCCCGCGGCCACGCCCGCCGGGCGGCGGTATACCGCGCCCCAGTCGCTCATCACAAGGCCGTCAAAGCCCCACTGCTCCCGCAGGATGCGGGTGAGCAGCATGCGGTTCTCACTGGCATAAACGCCGTTGATGCGGTTGTAGCTGCACATCACGGTGGAGGGCGCGCCCTCCTTCACCGCTATTTCAAACGGCCGGAGATAAAGCTCGTGCAGCGCCCGCTCGTCCACCTCGGCGGAGACGCTCATGCGCAGCGTCTCCTGATTGTTCACGGCAAAATGCTTGAGGCTGGTGCCCACGCCCTCGCCCTCGGCCCCGCGGATGAACCCGGCGGCCAGCTTGCCCGCCAGCAGCGGGTCCTCGGAATAGTATTCAAAGTTGCGCCCGCACAGCGGGCTGCGCTTGATGTTGACGCCCGGCCCCAAAACAACGGCCACGCCGTGGGCCCTGCACTCCCGGCCGATGGCCGCGCCCACCCTGCGCGCCAGCGCGGGGCTCCACGCGCAGGCCAGCGCCGACGCAGTGGGAAAGCACGTTGCTTTCACGCTGTGGCCGCCGTTCTCACGGATGTGCAGACGGTCCTCCTTGCGCAGGCCGTGCGGGCCGTCCGCCAGCCATATGGAAGGCACGCCCTTGGCCGGGATGTCCTGCGTCTCCCAAAAGCTCTTTCCGCTGGCCAGGGATGCTTTTTCCTCCAGCGTCAGCGAAGCGATGATGTTCCCGATCCGATCATTTGTCATGGATTTCCCTCCGGCGCGGCATGCGCCCTAAAATTCAGGGCAATACCGCACAATTCTAAGAGCCGAAGCGCGCCGGCCGGTTTTTTGGCAGGTCAAACAAAAAGCGCGGCGAATACTTTGTGTATTCGCGAGCATTTTTGTGACAGTTGCCGGAAAATCTGCAAGCGAGGCGACGCTTCAGGCGTCAGCCGTGAATTGTGCGGCCTTGCCTTAGGCCATACGCCGGGCCCTCCGGCGTGCTGACGTAAGAAAACACGCCTTTGTGCCGCGGCCGCTGCGGTGCCGGTCGCCCGGCGCTCAATCATAAAACGAGAGACGCGGCGAAAAACTTTCCGCCCCCAGCCTGCAGAAAAAGGTTAAAAACCCGTTTGTCCGCCCGGACATGCGCCGGGCGGGCAAATACCTCTACAGTACAAAAGGGCAATTTTGTGTGCGAAGTGCGCGAAATTGCCCTTTTGTGCGCCGGAAAGGAGAACTGAGGGAAACCGGAAAGCGGCTGCGCAGCACAAAGCGTCCGGTGTCCTTCAGAGGTTGGCGGCTTTGCCGCCAACCTCGGGGCGGAAAACTTTCCGCCCCAAGGATTTTCCGTGCGGCGCGCCCTTTTCTTTTTTGCCCCCGCCCCAACAGCCGCCTGCGGCGCAGGCCGGCAAAATCAGCCCCTCCGGTTCCGTCACGCCTTTTTGTAATTCAAAATAAGAATTCCCGCACACACAAGCACAAGCGTAACGACCAGATTCACGGCGGAAACGCCGTTTTGCTCCGTAAGCAGCAAATTGGAAAGCAGAACGCCCATAACGGGGGTCATAAAACTGTAAACAGTGACCCTGGAAACCGGGTTGTTTTTCAGGAGCACGCCCCAAATGGCATATGCCGCTGCGGAGAGGAACGATAAATAGGTTAAAACGCCCAGCGCCTTTCCCCCGCTTACAACGATCTTACCCCCAAACACAAGGCCGATCAGCACCATTGCAATGCCGCCCATAATAAACTGGTATCCGCTTATCACAACAGGATTTTCATCTTTGGAATATTTTTTCATCAATACGGAGGAAAAGCCCAGTGCAACAGCCGAAAAAAGCACAAAGCAGTCTCCCGTAAAATTCATGGTAAAATCCAAACCGTTTAAATTCACAAAGATGATTCCCGCAAAGCCTGAAATACAGCCTATGATTTTCCCGGGCGTCAATTTTTCCTGTTTGAAAATAAGGCTTGCGATCAGCAGCGAAAAAAACGCGGAGGTCCCGCTTAAAATCGTGCCTTTTACACCCGAGGTATTGGCAAGCCCCACGTAAAAAAAGATGTACTGCAAAACCGTTTGAAAAACACTTACCTGTGCAATTTTACCGATATTGGCTTTTTGGGGGTACAGCAGCTTTCCGCTGGCGATGCTGTAGATTAAAACAGTGATAACGCCCGCAAAGAAAAACCGCACCCCGGCAAATAAAATTGTGGACGGCACGTTTTTTTCCGGCAGGATCAGTTCATAGCCTATTTTTATAAAAGGCGTCGCGCTGCCCCACAGCGCCGCACAAAAAAGCGCCAGCACGGCCACCACCCACGGGTTACTCAGTATTTTGCTTTTACTCATTGTATTTCTCCAAAAATCGTATTTTACGCGCCTGTTCCCGGCGGCCTCCCGCCGCCCGCGCCGCAGGCGCAGGCGGTGCTCTTCCGGCCTCCGCCCCGGCCTGCCGGGCCCTTACTTCTTGATTTTGTCCCAGTAAGCCTTCGCGGCCTGCTCGTTTTTGTTTTGTCCGTATTCGTAGTAGCGCACGCCCGCCAGCGCGTCCGGCAGGTACTGCTGCTTCACCCAATGGCCCGGATAATCGTGCGGGTACAGATAATTCTGCCCCTTTTGCGCCGCGTCCTCGCCGTCGAAATGCTTGTTCTGCAGCTGGCGGGGCACCGGGCCGGCTTTGCCCCGGCGCAGGTCCTGTTCCGCGGCCAGAATGGCGTTGTGCGCCGAATTGCTCTTGGGCGCGGTTGCCATCAGCACGGCCGCGTCCGCCAGCGGCAGGCGCGCTTCCGGCAGGCCCAGCTGCAGGGCGCTGTCCACGCAGGCCTTCACGATGGGAATGGCCTGCGGGTACGCAAGGCCCACGTCCTCCGCCGCGATGACCAGCAGCCTCCGGCAGGCCGACAGCAGATCCCCGGCTTCCAGAATGCGCGCCAGATAATGCACGGCGGCGTCCGGGTCCGAGCCTCGAATGCTTTTCTGCAGCGCCGAGATGCAGTCGTAGTGCATATCGTCGCTTTTGTCGTAGCGTTGGCTGGAGCGCTGCGCCACCTGGCGCACGGCCTCTGTTGTCAGCCGCTTTGCGCCGTCCGTCCCGGCGGCGCCCGCCACGGCAAACTCCAGGCTGCCCAGCGCCTTGCGCATGTCGCCGCCGCAGGCCACCGCCAGCGCGTCCAGCGCCTCCGGCTGCGCTTCAATGCGCACGCCGTCCAGCTCCTCCAGCTTATGCAGAGCGTTCTCCAGCCCGCGGCGCACGTCCTCCGGCGTCAGGGGCTTGAACTCAAACACCGTTGCGCGGGAGAGCAGCGCGTTGTAAATATAAAAATACGGGTTCTCGGTGGTGGAGGCGATCAGCGTGACCGTTCCGTCCTCCATGCATTCCAGCAGGCTCTGCTGCTGCTTTTTGTTCAGATATTGTATCTCGTCCAGATACAAAAGCAGGCCGTTCCGGCTTTGAAACGTGCCGATCTCGGCCATGACGGCCTTGATGTCCCCCGTGCCCGCGCTGGTGCCGTTCAGCTTATGCAGGCGCATGCCGCTGTTTTCGGCAATGATGCGCGCCACGGTGGTTTTGCCCACGCCGGACGGGCCGTAGAAGATCATATTGGGCACGCGGCCGCTTTCGATGGCCTTGCGGAACACGCGCCCCGGGCCGAGCAGATGCTGCTGGCCGCACACCTCGGCAAGGGTGCGCGGGCGCAGACGGTCGGCAAGTGGTGATTGCATGAGCTTCTCCTTTTTGAAACGGGCGCGCGCGTCAGGATACCACCGCGGCGCTGCGCCAGTCGTTCAGTTTTTTTGCGGCGTAGCCGTTGTTCAGGAAATAATCGATGGCGTACACAAGGCTGCGGTCCCAGAAATTCCATTCGTGCACGCCGTTCCATTGCAGGCGGCGGTAGCCGGCAAGCCCCAGAGGCTTCAGGAATTTATGCATGGCGTCGTTCTGCTGCAGAATGAAATACGGCTCCACGTCCTGCAGGCCGTTCGTCAGCAGCACCTTTGGCTGCTGCGCGGCCGGCAGCGCGGCCACCCGCTGGGCCAGCACCCGCAGGTCGCTGCTTTTTGGCAGCAGCAGCCCATCGCCGAACACCGGGCCGAACACCTCCCGCACGCCGGGCGCCGCGGGGTCCGCCAGCATCATCGAAAGGTCCACCGCACCGGAAAAGCTGGCGCAGCCCGCGTACAGGTCCGGCCGGGAAAGGCCCAGAAACAGCGCGCCGTAGCCTCCCATGGAAAGCCCCGCGATAAAATTCTGTTCCCTGCGCGCCGGCAGCTTGAACATACGGCCCAGCAGCATGGGCAGCTCTTCCGTGACAAAGGTCTTATAGGCGCCGCCGTGCATCATGTTCTGGTAAAACGAGTTGCCGCAGTCCGGCATTACCAGCACCAAACCGTTGTCCGCCGCGTAGCGCGGCGCGGCCGTCATCTGCATCCAGTCGTCTCCGCTGTTGGTATAGCCGTGCAGCAGCGTCAGCACACCTTTCACGGTATAGCCCACATCAGCGGGCAGGTCTGTGGGAAAATACAGCTTCACGCCCACGGTGGTCCCGAGGATCTGCGATTTCAGCTTACAGTCAATATACGCCATAAAAAGCGCCCCTTTATGTATGATAGGAATCCTGCCTCTTATTATAAAGAAAACCCGGCCGATTTACAATCGTGCCGGGCAAAAGTGCGGAAATAACGGCCGCGCGGTTTCGCCGCGGGCGAAATGCAACCGAACGGGAGCAAGCGCCGGGGTTTTGCCGTTGGGGACCCGGCGCGGCGCAGCCGTGACGGGACGGCAAAAGAGCGGTGCGGGGTGGCGAAGCCATGGCCGCGAAGCGGACAAACCGCACCGGGTCGTTTCGCGCGGCGAAACGCCGCGCCCGATTTTGCGCAAAAGCCCTCAAAGCCAGGGCGGCCAGCGCGCTGCCCGCACGGGCCTCGTTACGGCCCGGCGGGCGTTCACCGCATGTTTCTGCGCCCGCCCCTGGGCCTGCCCTTTTCCTCGTGGCGGCAGTTGCGCACAAAAATGCGCACCATCTCCTCCACGTCCTGAAGCTGCCGCTGGCTCATGCCCTTCAGCAAAGGGCCAATCGGCTCCTCCAGCACGCGCGCGGCGTCCGGCAGCAGCACATAATTCGGCGTGATTTCTAAAATATCGCACAGCGCGATCAGCGTTTGAACGGAAAGTCCCGCCTTCCCCCGCTCGATCTGGCTGAGAAATTTTTCAGTGATATCCGCACGGGCAGACACATAATCCTGCGTATATCCTTTTGCTTTGCGCGCTGCCTGCAGCCGCGCGCCGATCAATTGCAGATCGTATTCCACAAGACCGCCTCCCGTAATAAGAGTATCGTTAATAGCTTTGTCAAATAACCATTTTAAAACGGGTTTTTCGCGTTTTTAGATTGATTATTTGAAAATGCTTTGTTATACTGAAAAACAGGGAAATCGAAAGGAGACGGGCAGCAAGTGGATTTGTATCAGTATTTCGCAAAAGAATTAGACTGTTTTGAATCCGATCTTCGATACAGAAGCTATATCTCCTGGCCCGCCGCCTCTGTACGGCACTGTAAGGTGGCAGCGGACGACGCGCAGGCCTGGAGCGAATTTTTAACGTACGTTTTCGGCGTCCCGCTGGATTTCAGCACCGTGGACGCGGCCAAACTTTATCTTTTGAAGCACCGCTGCCTGCCCGACGACCTTTAAATAAAAACACCGCCGCCCCGGACAAATGTCCGGGGCGCTTTGCATCAGGTATGGGCGCACACTTCTGCTTCTGTGTAAAAAATGCGGAGGAACCGTCCGCGCACCGGCGCCGGCATTTCCCGCTTTGGAAAGGCCCGCTGCTTTGCCTCCGCCCTCGGGCAGCCGCCCAGTACCGGCCGCCCCAACCGCCGGCAGAGAAATTCCCGTTCCGCAGGGCCTTCGCTTTTCCGCGTACCGTCCGGCGGCATTTTTTGCCCCGGCACGCGACGTAAAAGCCGCTGCTTCTCCCCGTCCGCCGAATTTTCACGGCCCCATTGGAAAGACGGCCGGGCAGGTGTACCAGACCACGATATCGGACAGCGGAATTTCTTTTGCAGGCATCACGCCTGAAAGCCCGGGTACAGTCGGGAACATCACGGACGGCAGCGGATGCGGGACGGCGTCCATCGCGGAGGCATGCCGGCGCGTGCGCGCACCCATCAAGTTGACGGAATACGGCGCGCACGCCATCGGATTCTCGAAAAAGGTATGGGGCAGCTTTGCAGGGGGGCCCGGAAGCAAGACCGTGTCGCCGCGCGGGAAAGACGTCCATTCCCAATACGGTTTACAACAGCCGTCGAGCCATAGCAGCGGCTTCCCGCGGTGCGGGCACAGGCACGCCGCCCTGTGCCCGGGTCTGCTCCGGCCGGTTTGCGGGTCGTGCAGCGGCGGGCTCCGCTTGTGTTTCAGGGCAGGCCGCCGCAAATCCCGGCGGGATCTCCGGAAAACCGGCGGCAAGGAATGCTCATTTTTCCGCCGGCGGCTTTCCGGACACGCCTTCCTGGCCGCCGTTTGCATCGGCTACCAGCGTTTCTGCGCCGCCTGGGCCGCCGCCTGCTGCAAGGCAAGAATCTGCTGTGCATAGGCGTTGTCCAGATTCTGCAGCGTATCATACTTGTTTTGCAGGATTTCGGCGCTGCCGTTGGCGAGGGCCTGCTCCAATTGCATCTGGTATGCCATTTTTTGCTGCTCGGCCGCCGAAAGCTGGCTGTTGTAGCTCTGCAGCGCCGAAGATCGATTGCTGTTCAAGGTGTCAAGCAGCGCTGCAAGGCTTTCGTTGCGCCCGCGGTCAATCGTGTTTCGGTTGTTTCCGTAGGAATTGTACATGCCCGCCAGCGCACTTTCCGACATGCCCCCCGTCAGCCCCTGCGCCGCCAGCGCCTGGGGAAGGTCACGCTTGCTCATCATATAGTTGATATACGCCTGCTGCTGGGCGCTGTCGGCGTTCTGGTTCACCCCGCGCGCACCGCTGTCATAGCTGGCCTGCAGCTGTGCCAGCGCATCGTTGTAGTTCTGCTGCAGCAAATTGTTGCGGTTTGCATATGCCTCGTTCAGGTATCCCATGTTTTTGTCATATGCAGCTTGTGCGGCCTCCTGCTTTTGCCGGGCCAGCTCTGTGCCCTTCCCGGTTTCGTGGACAGTAAAAATGAAGAA
>UMFB01036055.1_pt1 | contig 13647 bp, 12 predicted proteins | sample 1964921 | NCBI WGS metagenome assembly UMFB01 (sample SAMEA4836037, study PRJEB28245) | human gut metagenome | biome: gut microbiome; material: fecal sample | place: Denmark | collected 2008
CGGAAGAACCCGCTGGCAAAAGCGGCACTCCTCTCCATGAGAGACCATTTGGACCTGGACATGGCCCCTCATCTCAGCGGATATGACCGTGAACGGATCTGTGTTCCTCCAACGTGTGACTGCGGCAAGACTGAATGCCGCTATCTCTGCTATCTGGATGTGTGTGCCTCAGAGAGATATGCCATCCAGGTTTGTAATCACAACCTCCTTCTGGCCGACGCCATTCACCAAGGGAGTGGGAAACGCCCCATTCTGCCGGATAGCTGCGCCATCGTAATGGATGAGGCCCACAAGTTGCCGGAGACCGCTCGGCAGATGTTCGGTATTACACTGGCAGCAGGAGAACTGCATACTCTATGTAGAAAACTGCGGAGGGAGCAGTTCCTGCTGGCGGCGGAGACCTTGGAGGACACGGCAGGGCTTCTGCTGTCTGAGATAGCCAAGCCCTGGAGCGGAGACAGCTCCTTTTCTCATTTCAGCATCCCCCTGGATGGGGTGGAACGTACCTTGTCGGTGATCCACCGACAGATCCGGCGGATGCTGACTGCCGGCACCAGGATGGAACTGGAGCGAGTGCTGGATAAAACGAAGCTGTTCTGCCTGCACCAGCCGGACATGGTGTATTACACCGCTGAGGACGAGACTGGCGGTTCCATGCTGTGTGCCTCTGCTACGGATCTTACAGCACAGCTCCGGCAGACGCTATGGCAGCAGGACCGGCCCATGATACTGGCTTCCGGCACGCTGGCAGTGGGCAGCAACTTCCGGCGGTTCAAAGAGGAAACTGGCCTGCTGGCCGAGGGGAGAGTACGGGAGCATATCGCACCCTCTCCCTTCGACTACCAGCGAAACTGTCTGCTGTACCTGCCCCCAATAACGCCCAGCCAGGCCGACAGCGATTACTATGACGACCTGGCAGAACAAATCGTCAAGCTGTTGGACGCAGCTAACGGCCACGCTTTGGGGCTATTTACCTCCTACGCGGCCATGTCCGCTGTGCGTGAACGGCTGAAACAGCGGGACTTGCCCTATCCCGTGTTGACTCTGGGCCGGAACGGCGGACACACGATGTCGGAGTTTATGGCTCACCCAGGCAGTGTTCTGCTGGCTGCTGGAGCGGCGTGGGAAGGTTTTGATTTTCCTGGAGACTGCGTATCTCTGCTCATCCTCCCCAGGCTGCCGTTCCCGATGCCGGACGCAGTGAAGGAACAGGAGCGGATGAAACACGCCACGCTTCACGATTTTCTCCGGGCCGTGGTGGTGCCGGAGATGCAGATCAAACTGCGTCAGGGATTCGGACGGGCGATCCGCACCGAGACAGATACCTGTGTGGTCGCTATCCTGGATGAACGTGCCGGGAAGAATCGGCGCTATTTCCGGGACGTGCTGACTGCTTTGCCGGAAGTGCCGGTCACCCACAGCCTGAAGGATGTGGAGCGGTTCATACGGGCTGTGAAGCCGGAAGGCTACTTCCTGGAGGGCGTGGCATGAGCAACATCAAAACAGAACTGAAATACTGGATCGCCCTGGGTATTCTGGGACAGATGTGTTCAGCTGGCCTTGTCAACGGCCAGGAGGCAGAGACCATCCGGCGGCTGGCAGAAGAGAAATACCGCCCGGAAACTGTTCGGGGATTGTAATGGATATTCACGCCCAAGTGTGGTAGTGTTGGCGTTGACCAAACTGGCAGAAAGGAGTCAGCACGATAGAATACACATTTTACGCCGAGCAGACATACCTTCTGAAGGAAGGATGTGTCCGGGCCAGAGTGCTGCCTGCCCAGGAGGCGGAAGCACTTGGCTATGAGGACGGTTATACAGCTCAGAAGCCGGAGGGCAGACTGTATGTAGATGGCTTTGACAGCGAGGCCGCAGCCAGATACCATCTGGAGGGCCTGACAGACTGCAAGATCATGAATTGAAAGGAGCTGAGACGATGGCAGCGAATGTGACCTACATACCGCCCAAGGCGGCAAAACCGGAGCCCCTGCGGGTTGCGGCTTACTGCCGTGTCAGCTCCGACTCCAGTGACCAGCTCCGCTCCTATGCCACCCAGATCAAGGCGTACACGGAGCAGATCGGCGCCCATGCGGATTGGGAGCTGGTGGACGTGTATGCGGATGAGGGCCTGACCGGGACCCGGATGGATAAACGGGAGGACTTTCAGCGCCTGCTGGCTGACTGCCGCAAGGGAAAGGTTGACCGGGTGCTGTGCAAATCCATCTCCCGCTTCGCCCGAAACACCAGAGACTGTCTTGTAGCTCTGCGGGAATTATCCGCCCTGGGCGTGACCGTCTACTTTGAAAAAGAAAATATCGACACCGGGACGCTCACCAGCGAATTGATGGTGAGCGTCTCCGGCGCTCTGGCCCAACAGGAATCCATCTCCATCTCCCAAAACCAGCGTATGAGCTATCGCAGAAGAATGGAGAAGGGAGAATTTATAACCTGCTATGCCCCATATGGATATGACTTAAAGGGACAGGAACTGGTTATTAATGAAGAACAGGCAGCGGTTGTTAGATATATCTTCCAACAATATCTCAATGGGTGCAGTGTTGAAAGGCTGGCTCATGATTTGACCCAAATGAATGTCCCAACAGGGTTTGGGCAATCAAAGTGGTGGGATTATCCTATTCGATATATCTTGAAGAATGAAAAATATGTTGGAGATACGTTGTGTCAGAAGTTTTATACAACAGAACATCTCCCATTTATTAATAAAATGAATCATGGTGAACGGGAACAATATTACATTGAGAATACACATCCGCCCATTGTGTCAAGAGAAGTGTTCCAAAAGGCACAGGCCTTGCTGGAAAAGAAATCGGCAAAGAATGTTACACATATAGCTCATATATTGTCTCTTAAGATTTGCTGTGGAAGGTGTGGAACTTCATATATCAGGCGAGTTTCGCTGAATGGATTTGCTACCTGGGTATGTCGAAAGCACGATCGAAAAGCCGTAGATTGCTCGAACGGGAGAATACCAGAGACGGAGATCTACGCTGCCTTCGTCCGAATGTACAACAAGCTCAAGGAAAATGCCGACATTATCCTGGCTCCCGCTTTGAAGCAATTGGACGATCTGGAGACTGCCATGCAGCGGGAGAACCCTGCTATGCTGGAAATCAACCGAGCTATCGCCCAGGTTGCCGAGCAGAGCCATAACATCAGCAAACTGCAAACCGCAGGGTTGCTGGATGCAGATGCCTGTGCTGCCAAGCTGAGTTCCATCCAGACAAAGCTCACCCAGCTTCGGAGAGAACGCCGCCGCCTGCTGGAGCATGACGATATTGAGGACGCTATCAGCAGGCTGCATCGGACGGCGGACACCATAAAATCCGGGCCGGAACAGCTGGATACATTTGATGAGAGTTTGTTCGAAGAACTGGTCGAACGGATCATTGCAGAGTCGCAGACCTGCATCCGATTCCGGCTGTGGGGTGGCGTGGAGCTGGCGGAGAAAGTTAGGAGGGCAAAACGATGAGCAAGCGGAAACTGCTTTATGGATACCAGATCCAAAATGGGGAGCTGACGGTGGTAGAAGCAGAGGCTTCTGTGGTGGCTCGTGTAGCTTCCCTTTATCTGGAGGGCCTGTCCTATCAGAAACTGGCCGACCTGGTGAATCAGGAACACATTTTGTTCAGCAAAGAGGTACCAGTATGGGATAAGCACAAAGTAAAGCGTCTCTTGGAGAACCCTCGCTACATAGGGCAGAACGGCTACCCAGGTATTCTGGACACGGAGACATTTCAATGCGTTCAAAGCCGCATCCAGGAGAAAACAGCGAAACAGACCCCAAAAGCGGAACGCCAGATCCTCAAGCTGGCGGATCGCCTACACTGTGCCTCCTGCGGCTCCACGCTGTACCGAATGGGTGGCAAGAACCACAGGAAAGACACGTTGTACTTGAAGTGTGCTCACTGCGGCATCAGCATCACCATACAGGACGAGATCCTGTTGGAGGAAGTTATACACCAAATGGAAGAATGGGATAGGCCGGAGCAGACTTCCTATCAGCCTTCTGGAGAGGTCATTCGCCTGACCAATGCGATCAACCGGGGACTGGAGCACCCTGACGATCTCCAGGAAGTCATCTCCCTGATCTTACAAGGGGCTGCAGCGAGGTATGCCTGCTGCCCTAACACACAGGAACATACAAACCGCCCGCTGGATGTGTGCTGGGACCACATCCGGCTGGCGGTTTCTCATATCAACATATCGGAAGAAAATACGGTGAAAGTCACCTTCCAACAGGTCCACCGGGAAAGGACAGAGCATGGAACAGACAGCACAGAGGCAGGTACGGATCATACCGGCAACGAAAAATGTTAACGCTCCGCTGAAGGGGGCACAGAAACACCAGAGGGTGGCAGCCTACTGCCGGGTATCCACTGACAGCGAGGAGCAGATCACCAGCTACGAGGCACAGAAAGCTTACTACACCCAGAAAATCGAGGAGAATCCAGACTGGGAGCTGGCCGGCATCTTTGCTGACAAGGGACTTTCGGGGACCAGCATGAAAAAGCGGGAAAACTTCAATAAGATGATCGCCGCCTGCAAGCGGGGCAAGATCGACACCATCCTGACCAAATCCCTCTCCCGCTTCGCCCGGAACACAGTGGACTGCCTGGAAACGGTGCGGATGCTGAAAGCCCACGGCATCGGCGTCATCTTTGAAAAAGAGAACATCAATACCCTCACCGAGTCCAGCGAGTTCCTCATCACCCTGTTCAGCGGTTTCGCCCAGGCAGAAAGTGAGTCCCTCAGCAAAAATATCATCTGGGGCAAAGAGGAGAGCAAAAAGGCAGGTAAGGTGCCCTTCCAGTATAAGAAACTGCTTGGTTACCGGAAAGGGTTAGACGGAAAGCCGGAGATCGAACCGCAGGAGGCAGAGACAGTGCGGCGCATCTATCGGAGGTACCTGGATGGATGTAGCCTGTCCCAGATCCAGCAGGAGCTGGAGGCGGACCGTGTCCCCACTGCTCAGGCTGTTCAGCGGTGGTCGTATCAGGTGATCCGCAACATCCTCACCAACGAGCGTTACATTGGGGACGCCATGCTGGGCAAAACCTTTATCACCGACTGCATCAGCAAACGGGTGAAGAAGAACAACGGAGAGCGGGGCCAGAGCTATGTGGAGAACAACCACCCCGCCATCATCCCCAGGGAGCTGTTCTACCGGGTACAGGAGGAGATGACCCGACGGGCCAGCAAGCGGAAGGTGATGCAGAAAACTGGCAAGACGGAGCTGGGCAAATACTCGGCCAAATACGCCCTCTCCGAGCTGCTGGTGTGCGGGGAGTGTGGGACCCCCTACAAGCGGGTGACCTGGGCCAGGAACGGAAAAAAGCGGATCGTTTGGCGGTGCATCTCCCGACTGGAATTTGGAACGAAATACTGCCATAACTCCCCCACACTGGACGAAGAAAAACTGCATCAGGCCATCCAGGAGGCCATCAACGAGTTTGCCCAGGCTGGAACGGAAGTGAAGGAGGATATGCTGACATTCACTGCAATGGCCTGGGGAGGCGATGCCATTGATGGAGTCAGTCTCATCGACCTGCGTCAGAAACTAAAGGACATCACCGCCCAACAAGCACTGCTGCTGGATCAGGTGCTGGAACACATGGATGACGAGATCCTCAATGCTCAGCTCAAGGCAATGATGGACGAAAAACAGGCCCTTCAGGAACAGATCGCGGCAGCGGAGCAGAGCCAGACCCACAATGCAGCCCAGGAATCCCGGATGGCGGAACTGCGGGAGTGGATGGCGAAACTGGAGGTCAACCAGCAGTACAGCGATGAACAAGTACGCATGGCAGTGGAACGGATCACAGTGGTGGACGCTGAGACCATCCGAATCCGCTTTCGGTATCCAGGGGCGGAACTGGAGAAAAAACTGTGATATAATTAGGAAAAGGAGACAAATAGAATGGAACTTTACATCACAGGAGATACCCACGGAGACTTTAGCCGTTTTCGGCCTGAGAGCTTTTATGAGCAAGAGAGACTGACAAAAGAAGATGTCATCCTGGTCGCCGGGGACTTCGGCGGCGTGTGGTACGGCGACAGCCGGGATGACGCAGGACTGAACTTCCTGGACTCCCGGCCATTCACCACGGCCTTCGTGTCCGGCAACCATGAAAACTATGACGCCTTGGCTGCCTACCCCCAGGCGGAGTGGTACGGCGGCAGGGTGCGAACGATCCGACCTTCGGTGCTGATGCTGGAGCGTGGGCAGGTGTTCGACCTGGGGGGCAGGACATTCTTCACTATGGGCGGTGCCAGTAGCCACGACATCCAGGACGGCATCCTGGAGCCGGACGCGCCGGACTTCCTGCGGCTGTTCCAGCAGCTCAACGCCCAGGGCTCAGCTTTCCGGGTCAACCACCGCTCCTGGTGGCGGGAGGAGCTGCCCAGCGAGGCGGAGTACGCCCAGGCCAGGGCCAGCCTGGACCAGGCTGGGTGGACGGTGGACTACATCCTCACCCACTGCGCTCCCACCAGCATCCAGAACGACCTGCTGGGGCCGCTGTCCAAGCCAGATGCCCTCACAGACTTTCTGGAGGAGATCGGCCAGCGGTGCCAGTTCAAGTATCACTTCTTCGGACATTATCATGGAAACAAGATCATCCGAAAAAAATATGTGTTACTGTACGAGCAGATCATACGGCTGAAATGAAAAAGCATCGGGGATGGGTACGCTTGACGGGCACCCATCCCCGATCTTTTTTCTTGGGAAAGGAGACAGCCTCGATGACAAGACGGGGGTTCAGATTGCGTCGCTAAAAATGCGAAAAAAACAAAAAGAAAAACGCCGATCCCGGAAAGCTTTGCGGCACAGGGCTTTGCGGGTGCATCTTTTTTATCAACACATGACAAAGTAGACAAAACCTGCGTATAACTATCGTTATACGCAGGTTTTGTCTTTTGTTGTATAAATCATATAAAAATCAATCCTGATTATTGGGCGTAATTACATATCGATGAGAAAAGCAAGCAGATTTGAGGAACTAGATGACTTCTCAAACCTGCTTTTATTGATATTTAAGAAAGTGAGGCAGCTTATGAAACTTCCGTATGGCTATGTTTTGATTGATGGAGAAATCACAGTGCAAGAAGAAAAGGCGGATGTGGTCCGCAGCATCTTCGGTGCTTATCTCGCCGGAGCCAGCCTGGGCAAGATCGTGGATCTGCTCGCTCAAAGAGAGATAGTCTCTCCGACGGGAAAAGCCAAGTGGACAAGAGCGGCTGTGGATAAGCTTCTGGCAAACAAAAAGTATATCCCCGTGGTTGGGATTGAGGTATACATGGACGCTCAGTTTGAGAGGGCTCGGCGCTGTAACATAGACTACGAAAAAGCTGGGCATTCTAGAAAGACAATTAGATATCAGACCCCTCCCTTTGTAGCCTGATGAGACTATACATAGCCCGTCCTTCCTGCTATACTGGTCAAAAGGAGGGTGAGGCATGAACGAGAATGAACTTCACGAACGGTACATACGCCTGGCGTTTCAATACGAATCCGCCATCGATGCCCTTCTGGCCAGAGGCTTGGTCGATGAGGAAGCGGCCGACGCAGCCAAAGAGAGATTCTACGATACGCTGAATGAGGAAAAGCTGCGGACCACTCAAAAGGTCAGGGACTATCACGAGACCATCAGCCTGTATATGAGAATGCTTGCCCACGATGGAATGGTCTCGCTGACAGAACTGGCACGGCAGTATTCTGATGAATCTCCGGGATATGTGATCCAAAGCTGGATGCGCAGCCGGAATACATTGGAGTTTCTCCGCCAGTGGGAACTGGAGCAGAATGCGGAGTTCGATGACCAGGTCTGCGCGGAACTGATCCGTCAAGGGCATACCACTTCGCTGACCATTACGCCGACTTTGTGGGTCCGAAGGACTCATGCTGTGGGACTCCATGTTAAACAGGGCAAAGGTGGAGGCGTGCGCGCTTACCCGGAAATTGCAGCGGATTTCCGGCTGTGGCTCGATCCGAAGGAGCGGTTGGAAATCATCAGTAAAAAACTATACTAATATAAATATATCTGTACAGTTCAAAGGAGTACACTCAAGAAAAAATTCAGTATTTGTAACTCGGAAGACCTAAATGGCCCCACCCAATTTGAACAGGTTCAGACTAGGTTGAGAGATTTTTACGAGCTGTGTTATCAGAGCTTTGTAAACGGGAGAAAATCAGGGTACAAAACGTGTAAATAGCGGAGTTTGAACCTTGCCAGCACGGTGCAGGATCATACGACTATCCTGTGTTATTTGACGGAGGCAGAAGGAGTTCCTCTTCAGCTGATCCTCTCGGCTTGGTCTACAGACTCAGTTCCAGGCCACAAATAGGGATTGTTTTTCACAGAATAAACAGATATAATTTTCATATACAAATTCCGACTGTTTCTTCAAGAATTTCTTTTTATCATTTTGAAGTGGAGTGCTATATGTCTCTTCGAGCTGATCAGCGTGATTATAAAAACGCCTTCAAGAAGCATTATCATGCATATTCCAACTGGCAGGGCACCGGCAGCAACCTGAGCCGACGGCTCATTTTGGCATACTGCGTGGAATGCGGACTGAAATATGAAGTCATGAAGCAGGAGTGCTTGATTCAAACGACAGATGCACAGGGTGAAGTTAAAACAGCACTTGGCCAGCATGATTTGCGCAAATTATTGAAATGCTTAAAGAAAGCAGGAATGTATAAATTTCCGGCCATAAAAACGAGATGTGGGGATTCAGTTCACCCAGAAGAATACCACCAAATGTGCAGATATTGCATTCCACCAGATGAGCAATACATATCCGCTGTCTCGAAATTTGATCATACACTCGAGGAAATTGCCCAATGGATCGGGGAGGGTATATAGCATGAAGTTCTATACTTGGAAGGATGTCGAACGGTATTTTTTGCTGCATCGCGCCTCTTGGGAGAGCGCGATTGCCGCCGTTGATGTATACCCCACGGATATTACGGTATATGCAAAGCCGGATGCCTGTGATCAAGTGGAAGAAATCCTCCGGGCCATGTTTCGATCCAATTATGATGTTTCAGAGCACAAAATCAAGTTGGATATTGGAGATCGGGAACTCCCCGTGGAGATTCAAGAGGATGATGGGGGTTCCAAAGGAGGAAAAATATTACCGCTATTTTCCAATGTCCTGTATCAGTCGTCATCTTATCCGGAGCAGACGCCGGTAAATCTGTCTCATCCAGTCATTGCCTTTCACTCCTATAAGGGTGGCGTTGGGCGGACGCTGTCTCTGCTGGCATTTGCCAAGGCGTGGTCAGATGTGATGGAAAATCGGAGCCCTAACCGCTTGTTGATTGTAGATGCGGATATTGAGGCCCCCGGTATGACCTGGCTCCAGCAAGACACGATGAAGGATACGTTCAGTTACCTGGATCTGCTGACCCTGATTCAGGACAACAGGGATATAGACGAAATCGTCAATCTGGCTTGCTCCAAACTAAAACGCTCCACGATCACCATCGAAACCACCTCCAGAAAGATCGAGCATATCTTCCTCCCCACCTATCGCTATGAGGAACAGCTGGTTGATTTGTACGCCACTCCGGAGAGCATCGCAAACAGCAAGGGTAAAGAATATATGCTTGCTGAAGTCCTCTCAAGGATCTGTGTGCAGATGGGTCTATGCGCCGCTCTGGTGGATCTCCGTGCCGGAATCAGTGAATATTCGTCTACACTTCTGTTGGATCCCAGGGTAAAAAAATATTTTGTTAGCTCCACCTCTACCCAGTCAATCAAAGGAACCCAATTCCTGTTGAGGTACCTGCTCAAGGGTCTCAACATTACGGCGGACGCTGTGTTGCCTGAAATTTTTCTGAATATGATCCCGGACACACTGTCCAGGGAGGAAAAAAATGATATCTTTGCAGAACTATTTCAGTGCTATGAAACGGAGGAAGAAGTCAACGAGCTCCCTCGGTTCACCAGCAACGTGGTCACGGAGCTGCCCTTTGCCAGCGAGTTGATTCATCTGACCTCCTTACAGCAGATTTTCCAGAGCCTGACCGGGCGAGGGCTCTACCTGAAGCTGAAGGAGCTGATTCAGCAGAATTATAAAGATGCGGAGCAGTCAGTAACTTCGGTCATCACGAAGGAGAGTCGTGAGGAAACACTGACCAAAATCAATCGGATGGCCAGCGCACAACTAACAGCCGAAAGCAATGCGGATTTCGATATTCTGATGACCACCTCGCTGAAATACCTCTCCCGGACGTACAACGACGTGATCCCCACAACTGTGGTGATGGGCGCAAAGGGGTCGGGAAAGACTTTCCTGTATCGAAAAATGTGCGATGCCATGGAGTGGACTGCCTTTTGCAAAAGCATTGGGGAGCCGATTGATACCTCTGCCACCGGGCTCTTTTTACCAGTAATTGCTTCCAGAAATATAGGTCAGCTCACAAAAATATTGCAGAAATGTATAGATAACGTAAATGAAAAAATCTCCGGGTGTAAGGTTGGAAAAGGGATTTTTTCAGATAATTCTATTAAAATTGAGCGAGAAAAGAACCAGATCACAGATTGGCTATCTTTTTGGGAGCACCTGCTCGCCAGCTCCGTTGATCCGCAGTTCACTACTTTGCAAGAGGTCAACCAGGTGCTGGAAGTAAAGAACCAGAAAATTATTTTTCTTATTGACGGTCTGGAGGATATCCTGACCCATATTTCCATGGATGAAAATGAGCAATCCGCAATCAGGGCCCTGTGCCAAGACGTCGTTGCACAGATGATTGCAAAATATCCCCATCTTGGTATCATTGTCTTTATACGGCGGGATATGGCGCTTTCCGCCGTTGACGTAAACTTCAAGCAATTTCACCAAGCCAATGGACAGGCAGAGTTGAAGTGGTCTTCTAATGAAGCACTACGACTGGTGGTATGGTTGGTATCCAAAGCAGATCCTAAATTTTATGAGGATATACACGAAATCGACCAGGCATCGCAAAACGTAATCGAGGATGCACTCGAAAAATTGTGGGGGAAAAAACTCGGAAAGACATCGTCAAACGAGGCGTATTCTTCCAGATGGATTTTGGCGGCGCTGTCAGATTTTAACGGACAACTACAAGCAAGAGACATCATTCGATTTTTGAAGTATGCATCTGAGCCTCCTACTAAAAAAACCAATTATGAAGATCGTATTATGATGCCACCTGAAATCAGAACGGCGGTTTCCACGTGCTCCACAGAAAAGGTAGAAGAAGTGGAACAAGAATATACGACGCTCAAACCGATCCTGGAAAAACTGAAGAAGCTGCCGCTAGAACACAAAGTGCTGCCGCTGTTGCCTGAATATGCGGGCTTGAGTAGCGAAGACGAACTGTATATGATTCGGGAGGGATACCTGAAGCGAGACGGAGACAAATTCTACTTGCCCGAGATCATCCGTCATGCATTGGGATTCAAGTATGAGAAAGGCGCTCGCCCGAAGGTCTTGGCTCTTACGTTAAAATCATGATGCATCCCATCGTTCACGCAGAAGATAATTTGCGCCTGAAATCTATACAGCGCAAGAACATCTGGGGCCTCTATTCCTTCAACCTCTACTTGCACAATGTTGGGCTGCATAGTCCCTGAATTCATCTCTTTGCGCCTGCATCTTTTTTGTCAACACATGACAAAAAAAATAACCACACCTTTTGGTGTGGTTATTTTTTTATGGATACCGTGAGGACTTCACATACTCGGCAGAAGTGAATTCCGCCTGCGCCAAGGTTTTGGCTTTCGGCCAAAACACTTGTACGGCGCAAAAGCGCCGCCGGCCAGAAGGCTGCTTCAGCGAAATGCTGAATCTTTTTCGTATGCATATGCCAAGTTAAAAGCTACATTTTGGTCTTGTACTGCAGGGCTGAAATGTAGCTTATTTTTTTATAAAACCTCCATAATATTGGCATTTACCCAATGTTATGGAGGTTTTGTTATGTTCAAATAAAAAGTAGATGTTCAACTAGCTGCTGGGAAAAAGTCGTCGTGCATAGAACAACATACATTAACAATACATTTTTCTATTGAAGAGTGCATGATATCTGAAATAGAGAAAAAAGAGTGCTTCGTATACCTAACTAGTGTAAATCAAGGGTTTCCCAATCTTTTGTATCGGCAATACAAAAGACTGGAATTTATTGTGCCAGATCTAGAGTCTAGAATAGAACGCAACAAATCTTTAAAATAATTTATTGTCTGTAGGAACATGCAGTTACGCAAAAATTTGCAGTTATGCAAGGACGGTACTGGCCGGCTATGTCTTCTAGAGTAGTAGAGAAGCGGGATTAGACATGTGTTTCTGAACGTTTGCGGGTACCAAAGCAGTACTAAATTATTTGGCATGTGAATTGCAATATGAAAGAGCAAAAGGAACCAGAAAACAATAGAAATGATAAGGAGGTTAAAACATTGAATTTTAAAGAGCTTCAAGAGAGAGCTAAGGGAAGAAACTTCGACCAGATCACTGTGGTGAGCCGAGACATATTCCAAGAGCTGGCCAATCTAAGCTTGGTATTTCCCGTTGCCCCTGGGAAGGTACGCACCGAGACGGAACAGAACCATCCTGGATTGACAGTGGGAAAACAGGAAATTACCTATACACAGATGTGCACCACAATATATTACCAGAATACCTCCTTACAGGTGGTGCAGCCGGTGGAGGGAGACACCATCTACCAGCGGTATCTGGACCGGTTTGGCGAGGGTATCTGTTGTGTGCGGGAGCGAATTCCAGGCCAGATGTGGGATACCACTTTAGCCAAGCTTGAGTCCAAGGGAATCAACATTGCTCAACGGATGGAATCGCCCGTCTGCAAGGCAGCCTGGGTGGACCTCACTGATACCCTGGGCATTCTCTTTGAAATCATTACCGGGGAGAGTGAGACGCCTGACCCGAATTATGTGGTGCCCATGCGGATTGCGCAGATCAATATTACCACTCCGGATGTACGTAAAACCATCGAAACCATTACTGATTTGCTGGAGATCGGCCCCTGGGAGGTGGGGTGCCAAAATAACAAAACTGTAGTGGATCCCGGTTTTCGGGTAGATGGAAGGCTGCAGAATGTGGACTTCTCCTTCCTGGTAGCCATTCTGGTGTGCGGCAACATTGAGTGGGAAGCTATCCAGCCGGTAAAGGGGCCCTTGGTTTACTTTGATTTTCTGAAGGAGCACGGAATTGGCTATCACCACATCCTCCGGGAGATTCCAGAAAAGCAGTGGGAGAGCACCCTTCAGGACTATGAGAGGGCAGGAGTGGAACTGTCCTGCCAGGGAAAGGTGGGGCCGGTAAGCTGGTGTTATATGAATACCAAGGATAAACTGGGCTTCTTCATGGAACTGCGCACGGATTCCGCAATGACCAAACTGCCTGATGGCTATCTGCAATATTTTTACCCGGAACAGACCCGGGACTGAGCCAGGATATATTGTCACTGCTTCAAGGAGGAGGACGAACATGTCCAAGTTTGATATTTACCTGAATACCGAAAAGCCAGCCGTTGTGGAAAAGCTTATTGACGTTTACCCCTTTGCCGGTGTGTGCTGCAATCCCCAGATGGTGGCACGGCTGGGACGGACGGACTTTGCCAACATTGTAAAGGAGCTACGGGCGG